>Ga0307991_1002718_pt1 | contig 11808 bp, 8 predicted proteins | sample EllFjometagen131_FD_203146 | JGI IMG/M metagenome (GOLD analysis project Ga0307991, IMG submission 203146) | Marine microbial communities from Ellis Fjord, Antarctic Ocean - #131 | ecosystem: Environmental > Aquatic > Marine > Unclassified | place: Southern Ocean | collected 2014-10-08 | reverse complement strand
CTTGTCCTGTCATGGAAGCAGCGCTGAAAAACTGAAAGATAAGCCATATACCAAGGAAAAAGACAGCCGGTATTTCCACAATGGGGAAAAAGAAAAAGACAGGTATTAATGTTAAAATTTTTGATTTCGGGTATAATATCATGTACGCACCCATTACCCCTGCAATAGCTCCACTGGCCCCAATGGTTGGTATTGGAGAGCCCCAGTTAACGACAAGGTGAAATAAACCGGATGCAAGTCCACACAAAACATAAAAAATAAGATATCTTATAGGACCAAGTCTGTCCTCTACATTGTCACCGAATATAAAAAGCGACCATAAATTTCCAATAAGGTGAAAAAATCCTCCATGAATAAACATAAAGGATATCAAGGAAAACAGTTGCTGGACAATAGTAAAATGGGAGCCGATGTCTGGGGAAGAGTATCTTACAGGCACTAAACCATAGATATATATAAACCTATCCAATTCCCTACCCTGGGTTAACTCTACAATAAATAACAGAATATTAATAAATATAATAGCCATGTTTACTACAGGGTAGCTCTTTGAACGTATTGTGTCTCTCAAAGGTATCATATTTATGTTATACCCCGGAAGGTAATCTTATTCAAAAATTGCCGGCTCCCTGAGGATCATTGGGATGGCTTGGGCTGAGGTCTTTGCAATATAAGGATAGACAGTGGTGAGGGATGCAAGATGCCTCAAGTTATCAGCAGTCCTTGAGATGAGCATTGCCAAATCACCTTCTGCCATATCTGCTATACTTAAAGCTCTGTCCCATTCAACCCCCTTGGCCCATGCATAGATAGTAGCTGCTATCCATAAGGGCATTGGTCTGGCAGGAAACCCATGGACAGTTTTACGCTCTATGAGTGGAAGGAGTCCGGTTTTCATTTTATTATATGCTGCAATTAGATCCTTTGGTATGCTTGACTCATCAAATTCAATCTCCATCTCCCTGTCATATACAAATGTTGCTATAAGTGCAGCAAGTAAGCCAGGATCTGACTTTGGAAAAAGTTCTAGCCTAAGGCCTTCAGCAATTGCAAGGGGTTGGTCGATTCTTAGTTTTGATGCCCACCTTCCATCTTCTGAAAGCGTGTCATTTTCCCTTATATAACCCTCCATTTTTAAAAAATTCAAATGTCTTATGAAATCGTTCCACAATTTTTCCATTACGGCATTTTTCAAATCCCAGAGAATTGAAAAATTATTGCGGGAGGATCGAAAGCCCCTATTTTTTTTCCCATGACAAATGTAAAAATGCTTACATTTTTTACACGGCATGTGATTTAATTCATATTCAAGAAAAGATACCCTGTCTGTCAGCGGCTTAAGCTTTGAAATTTCCTCCTCACCTAAAGGCAAATTTTCCATGACCTGGGGGCTTTCTTCCGACGATACCCTGGACAAAAGTTTTCTTAATTCAACAGGGTTTTCCGTAGATTGTACATCAATTACCCTATCGAGAATGGTCAATATTTTGTCTGGGGTAAAAAATCGCATCTTTGGTGGTATTTTTCCCCCGGGTTTATGTTTCATGCGACAGGCAAGTATCCCCTCATTATCCATTTTTATATGCCTCTTTATGGCACAGTATATCCGGGATCTCTTATCAAAAAATAACCTTCCAGGAACCAGGTTTGCAATTTTAGAAAGGGTAGCTTCGAGCTGTTTCTTTCTCTCCCTTATTACATAAATCTCATTGTTTACGGCAATTCTCTTTCTTGCAAGGCCAAGGGCGGATTCAGGTGATTTACAGGGAGACTGCGGTAAAAATTTCATCAATTTTTTTCCAGCATCTTTCAATCGCCCTTCACTACCGTTTTCCATGTTTTTCCAATTCAAATAACCGGCAAAGGATTTAGAGAGAATATCTCTGATTTCCTCAGGTCTATAAGACAATAGAAGGTTTAAAGACATGGAAAAATCAATTTTTACCTGACTTAATATATCCTCAGGTGGAGATTTTAAGAGGTCTCCGATCAATTTTACATCCATAAAGGGTCCGGGAATCACTATAGCAAAACCTATATTATCCATTCCCCTCCTGCCTGCTCGTCCTGTCATCTGGTGAAGCTCAGTAGCCGTTAAATTTTCAAACTTATGGCCATTGTATCTGTCCGAATTAAGAAAGGCTATGCTTCTTGCCGGGACATTTACGCCGGCAGCTACTGTTGATGTCGCAAAAACCGCATCAAGCAAACCCTCTTCCATTAAGTTCTCTATCAATAATTTCCACAACGGTAGCTGGCCGCTATGATGGGCGCCAACAGAAAGATTTTTTAGATGCCATAGTTGATTGTATTGTTTGAGATGCGGGTGTAATTTAATAAATTCATCAATCTTTTTATTCAGTTTCTTTTCATTAGCCCCATTTCGCTTTATGCTTGACTTACACAAATCAAGTGCATCATTGCAATTGGCCCGGGATTTCAAAAAGAAAATCGCCGGCAATAAATTATATTTCCTTAGGGAATTTAGTATCTCCCCAAAGGGGGGAAGCCTCCTGCCTGAACCAACAACAGGGCCTTTTGGGCTTTTTAAAAACCGTATGACCTTTTCATCAAGGCCTTTTTTTCCAAGTAAGGGGAGAAGTGTTCCTGTTGGATGAAAAAAAAGAGGAAATAGTGGCACAGGTCTCTCTTTCTCTTCGATGACAACACATTTTTTACCCCTTAAATGCCCTATCCAACCTGAAATCTGGTGGGAGTTTTTTATAGTGGCGGAGAGTAAGAGGAGGGGGATACGGACTGGAAGATATATTATAATCTCCTCCCACACTACACCCCTTTCCTCATCTCCAAGAAAATGTGCCTCGTCCAATATCACAAGATCTGCATATAAATCCTCACCTTTATGCATTGCATCATAAAGTTGATTTCTGAGTATTTCCGTAGTGCCTACAATTATAGGCGCATCTGGGTTTTCTACCCTGTCGCCGGTTACTACACCAACATTTTCTTTGCCGAAGTGGTTTTTAAACTCCATATACTTGGAATTTGTAAGTGCCTTAAGGGGGGATGCATACCATGCCTTTCCATTATTATTACGTATGTCCTCTATGGCCTTAGTTGCAATCCATGTTTTGCCGCTACCAGTTGGGGCAGACACCAGACAATCTCCAATTTTAATGGCAGATAAGGCATTAAGCTGAAACGGGTCCGGTTTAAAGGCTTTTACCTCAGGCACACCTATCTTTGAAAAGACAGGGCTCAATCTTTTATCCGCACCAGGTTTGATTCGTGGAATAGTTGGTGCAGACTGCCTTTTTTTACTTAAATTAGGAAAAATTCTTTTGTTTTTAGTTTTAGAATCTGGCACAATACAATCCTTTTAATTAATGTTGACTTTACTATTATAGAATAATTTTTCATGTTTTCTCAACCTCAAAATTAAAACCCTATTATTATGAACTACTTAACGCCTGAAAAAAGCTATTTTATCGCGGAGCTTAAAGAGCTTTATGAATCAAAAAAAGAAGAAATAAAAGATAGGTTGCACGAATTTAAGGAAACTTGGAGGCATGGAATAAGAAAGGACATATTTAAAGAACTTGCCTTCTGTATATTAACTCCTATGGCCAGGGGAAGATACTGCTGGGATGCTGTAGAAAATATGATGAGAGACGGAGTCTTATTCAATGGAGATAGCGCCCTTATTTCCGGATATTTAAAGGGGGCGAGGTTTATAAACAAAAAATCAATATATATTGTAGAGGCAAGGAAAAAATTTTATTTCAATAAAAGTGTTTCTATAAAAAACATAATTACCAATATTGGTTATGGTTATGGCGCACGGGAGTGGTTGGTGCTAAATGTTAAGGGCATTGGATACAAGGAGGCAAGCCATTTCCTGAGAAATATTGGTTTTGATCAAAACCTGGCAATTCTTGACAGGCATATACTAAAAAATCTGAGATCGATAGGGGTAATTGAGGAGATACCGGATTCTCTATCCAAGGGAAAATATCTTCATATAGAGAAAAGTATGGAAGCCCTTTCAAAAACCATTAAGATACCCATGAGTCACCTTGATTTAGTCATGTGGTGCAAGGAGACTGGAGAGATATTTAAATAATCGTAACCGTTCACAGGTTCAACGTTCAGGGTTCAGGCCTGCCCTGGCGCGACTTCCATGCATTTTAGCTTAGTAATTATTAAATTTTCTGAATATGGTATTTAGCCCTATCTTGTAAAGCCAGGTCTGGGCCAGGGGTTAGGGAAGAGGCTGAAATTGGATCCCCGAAATGCTCGTAAACAATGCAGGTTTCGCAAAATTATTGCCAAGTACCATGTTCAAACTTTGTGGGGATGTGGAAGCGGTCGGTTTTCCGGTACAAAACGCTCACAAAATAGCGTATGGTGATAAGAACACAACCTTTGAATCCCGCTGTAAGCGGGAAACCTTTGAACCGTGAACGGTTACCCTATTTTTTCACCACAACGATAAATACATACAAACAACCCTATTATGGAATGGTACGGAAATGAAAAAATTTATGGAACCTGAAAGCATAGCCCTTGTGGGGCTAAGCAGGAAAACAGGGTCAGGATCATACAATATCATGGAGAACATGATCCGCTTTGGATACAAAGGCAAAATTTATCCAGTTAACCCTAATGCCCAGGTAATTTTAGGGAAAAGGACATTTTCTAATATAAGTGAGATAAAGGAAGACATAGATTTGGCAGTCATAAGTGCGCCAAGAGAGGATACGGTTAACATCCTCAGGGATTGCGCCCATGCAAACATAAGTGCTGTGATTATCGTAAACCAGGGATTCTCCGATGCCGATAGCAAGGGAAAAGCAATTCAACAGGAGATTAAAGATATCGGGAAAAAGCATGGGATAAGAATTCTTGGCCCTAACACCCTTGGGGTTCTTAACAATTATAATAATTTTACCACATCTTTTATGCCCTTAACCAATGAAAGGTCATCAGTTGGTTTAATATGCCAATCAGGTATTTTTTTTGTAGGCGCTCAGGAATTTAGTGGCTCCATAGGGAAGGGTATTGATTTAGGTAATGCCTGTGATATTGGTTTTTATGAGGCGCTAAAATATTTCCGAGAAGATCCTGACATAAAGATTATAGCTATTCATATGGAGGGATTGAATGAAGGTGCAAAATTTCTCTCGCTTGCAAGTGAGGTTACAAAGGAAAAGCCGGTTATCTTGCTTAAAACAGCCGGCACTGAAACAAGCATGAAGTCGGCCATGTCCCATACAGGCACCATGGCAGGTAATTTTCAAGTACACAGGGCTGCCCTGAATCATGCAGGGGTAATATTTCTTGAAGAAGACGGACAAATGAAATATGCAGTTAAGACGTTAAGCAACATGCCTGCCCTGGAGGGAAATAACATCGCAGTTATTACATTTAGCGGGGCAGCAGGTATCATGGTAACTGATGCACTGGAAAAATATGGTTTGAAACTTTCCACCCTTTGCCATAATACCATTAATAAGATTGCTAAACTTTCCCCTGACTGGATGCCCCTTGGAAATCCCCTTGATATATGGCCGGCAGTCATGAAACATGGAACTGCAAAGGCATATTCTACTGCATTAGAAACTGTATTGAGTGATTCACAGGTTGATGGGGTTGTTTGTATAGCAATTGCCCCTGCGTTACCTGATTTCTCATTTTTAGATGTCTCTGGATCCCTAAATATGGTTATGAAAAAGCCATTCAACAAGCCTGTAGTTGCCTGGCTTTATGGGCCAAATACAGAGGAGATTAGCAAAAAATTTGAGTCCGAAAATAAGATAATGACATATCCAACCCTTGAGACTGCAGCATGGTCGTTATCTATTTTGAGATCAAGTTATTAATTGTTGGTTGTTTTGGGATTAGGTCAAGGGAATTTAGAGGAATGACAATTTTTAGTCGTAGATATGATGGATAAAAAGGCAGGTGCTCTATTTGCCCTCATTGTTTTGTTTTTTTAGAAGGCTTATAAATTCTTCCAGGCTCTGCTGTGATCCAAATGTAGCATTATATAAATTTTCACTCCATATACCAAGGCCTAATTTGAATATATAATGTATAGCGCTATCAGCACCCTTAGGTCCTTTTTGTTTTAGTGTCTGATAAAGCAACTCATCCGGCACCTTAATCGGGTATACGGCAGTTGATTCATTCTCCTCTAATTTTAGGTACTCCTGAACACTTTTCAGTATTTTCAGGTTAAGATATTTATTTGCAAATTCTTCTTTATCCATGTTATATTCTGAATTCTTACAAGTTGTTTAATAACGTGTATTAATTTTACAATAATTTTTGCAAATGTCAAGGATAGAATGTAATGGTAGTTTAATCTTGACTGAATGTCAGTAATTCTTATAATTTATTACAAGGAATAAAAAATTACATTGAAATATATTTGAAATGTATTTATAATAAAGGGATATTAAAAATAGGATAACATAAATGACAGCAGTTCTTGTAATTATTCACGTACTTATTTGTATCGGTTTAGTAATCTCCATACTTTTACAATCCGGTAAAGGATCCGACCTGGGAGCAGCCTTTGGGGGGAGCAGCCAGACGTTATTCGGAAGCACTGGTGCAGCCACTTTTCTAAACAAATTGACGGCCTTTGTGGCCGTTGGGTTTATGGTAACCTCCCTTTCCCTTGCAATTTTATCATCCAGGGCTCCGAGGTCCTCTATCATGGAGGGAAAGGCCAAAACTCAACAGAATGAACCAATAAAAACAGGTGGCCAGGCAAATACCGGGCCTGTAGACGGGTCCTCTTCAGAGACAAAGACCGGTAATTAATAATTCTTGATGCCGAAGTGGTGGAATTTGGTAGACACGCTATCTTGAGGGGGTAGTGGGTTACGCCCGTGCGGGTTCAAGTCCCGCCTTCGGCACCATCAAAACTGTAAAGGATTAGCTAATATTTGGTTAATCCTTTTTTTATTTATTTTTCTTCTTGGTCATTACTTTGCAAAAAACTTCCTTAAAGTTCCGAAACGGTGTGCCATACCATATAGAAACTGTATGGCACACCAAATGCTATACAGCTTTCAAACGGTATTTCAAACCAAAACCACACTAAAAAAGCTACTTAATTGAATCATCCTGCTAAAGGACGGAAAACTTTATTATTGACAAATTCCTTCAATAAAAATAAAATTTTTCTTCATATAAACATAGGGTTATTATTTTAGATATTTAAAAAAAATAATGAGGTAAAGATGGCAAATATTCGGCCGGATAATCTTATTTTAAGATGTTATGGGTATCGGTCAAGAAAAGGATCTTATACCGGCGTATGCATAGATTTAAATATCGCTGTTCAAGCTGATTCTCCAGAGGAATTAAAAAGAAAAATGAGTGATGCGCTTACAAGCTATCTTGATGCAGTTCTTGATACCGACAATAAAGAATCAATCCCTTACTTAATCCGTAGGCGCGCTCCTTTACGTGATTGGTTATACTATTATTTTATCAAAGCAGTAGTATTTATAAGAGAATTCCCGGGAAATTTTACATTTCAAGAGTATATCCCTTTTCATTTAGCCCATAACAACTAATAGGTAAAAAATATTCCCCTTTTGATTGCAATCAAATAGAAACCATCCTGAAAAGTTTAAATTTTACCCAAAAAAGACAAAAAGGTACAAGCCATGCTCAATGGGAAGGATATGTGAAAGGGAAACGTAGAATTGTCACAGTAGATCATTTAAAAAGCAAAAAAGAAAAGTATGGTGCGACACTTCTCCGAAAGATGATCTAGCAGTCAGGGTTATCAAAAAAAGAGTTTTATTTATGTTTAACAAAGCATTAACTTATGATTTTCTACCCTGATCATAAGTGCAATAATCTTTTCCTTTCCCTCATACACTTCCGACTATCTCATCATTCCTTGGTTTGATTGTGAGAATGCTCACTTAAACTTTCCTATAAAATCCCGGTAAAGGTTTATATTATTTATGATTTTATGATTCATTTACCGTATCGAAACGGTATAGATATAACATTGAGAGCTAAGGTAATACCTCGGGGCAATATAAAAAATGGGTTTGCAAGGTATTTAATGAATCCCAAAAATAGGCATAATGAGTAAGTAAAAGTTTTATGGGGCCAACCTATCTGATTTTATTAAAATAAATATATGGTAACCGTTCACAGGTTCAGAGTTCAAGGTTCAGGGTTAGGGGAAAAACTGAAATTGCATCCCAAAAAGGCTCTTAATAATGTGGGTTTTGCCACATCATTGCCAAGTACCATGTTCCAGGATTGTGAGTATGTGAAAGCAGTCGTTTTAACGTACAAAACGCTTACAAAATGGCTTAAGGTGATAAGAATACAACCTTTGAACCCCTGAACCTTTGAACCGTGAACGGTTACAATATATGTTTAGGCAAGCAGCGCAATGGACAGGCAGATATTAAAAGCAATAATCCACTTGGACATGGATGCATTTTATCCTGCAGTTGAGGTGTTGGATAATCCTAAATTAAAGGGAAAACCGGTGGTAGTGGGGGGAAGCACAGAAAGAGGTGTCGTGTCATCTGCATCATATGAGGCCCGCAGATTTGGAGTGCATTCGGCCCAACCAATTGCAAAGGCAAGACGTATTTGCCCTGAGGGGGTATTTCTTCCAGTCAGGATGTGGAGATATAAAGAAATGTCCCAACAGATATTTCAAATATTTTATAAATTTACTCCGCTGGTAGAACCCATTTCCATAGACGAAGCGTTCCTGGACGTTACAGGGTCTCAACGACTCTTAGGGCATCCGAAGGATATTGCAAAAGAAATCAAGCAGAGGATTTTCATGGAGACCGGTTTAACAGTATCTGCTGGGCTGGCTCCATCTAAATTTGTTGCAAAAATTGCATCTGATATTGACAAGCCTAATGGTTTAACTATAGTGACCCATGACAAGGTCAGGGATTTTTTAAATCCTCTTCCTGTTACCAAGATGTGGGGGATAGGAAAAGCGACACAAAAGGTTTTAAGCCAATTAAATATTCATACTTTTGAGGAGCTTAGTCTGGTGCCAGTAGATATTTTGTGCAATAGATTTGGGAAACATGGCATTAAAATGCATTTATTATCTATGGGAGTTGATGATAGAGACGTTGTGCCTGAACACGATGTAAAATCAATTGGTCACGAAAATACTTTTGCCACGGATATCCTTGATATGGATATGGCAAAAAGGGCACTGCTGTCTCAAGCCGACAAGGTAGCTCACCGTATGCGTAGAGAGGGGGCAACAGGAAAAACCATTACGCTAAAAGTAAAATATAGTGATTTTGTTCAAATTACCAGATCAACAACTATTGCCAATCCTACTGACGATGGATTTGAAATATACAAAATTGCATGCTCTCTTTTAAAAAAAACGGAGGTCGGTAAAAGACCTGTCCGGCTTTTAGGTATCTCCTTGTCTCAGCTAAACTTTTTTGATAGAAATGGGCAGCTCTCTCTTTTCAACCATGATGACTCATATCAAAAAAAGAAGAGATTAAATACGGCCCTGGATTCCCTATATGAAAAGCATGGCAAAGAAAGCATACATCTGGGAACACTGTTGACTAAATAGTGAATGAAAAAAAGCCTCACTGTATATACTTACATTATTAGACACTATATGTTGTAGTCAAATCTGCAATTTTTGACTTTTTACGAATGCATCATATATCTTGTTTGACAAAAGAATAATTTTCCTTTATTTTTATTGCATAAAAAATGTATTTGTATAAGTATAATAGATTGTTAATTAACAATGTATTGCCAAAAATGGATTTATGAAAAAATATTCCTCACCAATCTTCGATAAGATAGAAACTTCAAAACAACTGCCCTCTCTCCCCCATATTCTCTTAAAATTAATAGAGGCATGCAACAAAGAAGAAGTTAAGATAAAAGAAATATCCCAAATAATCAGCAAAGATTCCTCGCTGAGTGCCAAGGTCATGGCAATGGTTAATTCTGCATATTACAATCTCCCTAATAAAGTAACCAGCACGGAGCAGGCCCTTGTACTTTTAGGTACAGATACCATAAAAAATATTGCAATTAGCGCCTCAATAAAAAATGTCTTTAAAGGCGCTAAGGATGAATCGGGATTTAACCTGAAAGGTTTTTGGTGGCACTCTTTGATGTGTGCCATACTGTCTAAATCAATAGCCATAAAAATCGCATATGACTCGCCTGACGAGGCATTTTTGGCAGGACTGCTTCATGATATTGGTAAACTTGTCCTATGGATTAATTTTACAGACGAATATAAACAGATAATAAATTCATCCAATAAACGGACGGATTTGCTTTTGGCAGGGGAAATTCAATTAGGGGCATCACACCCGGAAGTAGGGTCTTGGCTTATTAAACAGTGGAGACTCCAGTCCTTTATATCAGATGCAGTTCTTTATCACCATGAACCATTACCAAGAATCCTCAATGCCCTTCCCTTGATTAAGATTGTATATGTAGCCAATATTATGTCTGTTGAAACAAACGAAAACAGTGAGGTTAATTTTAAGACTGCAGAGGAAATCTTTGGATTTTCAAGTCAGCAATTAGAGGAAATTGACTCCAATGCCAGGGAAGAAATAGGGCATATTGCACAATTTTTGGGGATAAATATAAATTTCCAGAAGAATAAAGAGATAAACGTTTCTGATAGAGAACATAAGATACAAGAACATTTAGCTCAAGAGGTAAAAGAAGCAACCTTGCTTCAGGGCACACTTCAAAACCTATTAAAGGCCCATGATGAAAATGCCATATTGAGAGTAATCAGTCAGGCACTCCAGATTCTGTTTGACCTGAAGATTGTCCTCTTTTTTTTATATGATCAAGAAAAAGATGCATTAATCGGAAAATCTGCTGGGAGTAACAATAAATTTAATTTTTTTGATGGAGTTTTAATCCCCTTTCAAGAAGGAAAAGGCCTGATAGTGAACTCTCTAAGGCAAGGGGTTCCAACAGATTCCTTCAGCTATTTCAAAAATGATAGTCCTACTATTATAGATGAACTGGTTATTCGCCTAACAGGGAGGGATGGCGTAATGATTTTCCCTATGGTTGTTCAAGAACAATACATTGGGATAATAGTAGTAGGTTTAAATGAAACAAAGGTCTCTTATTTGAAAGATAACTTAAAAATGTTGTCTATGCTTAGTGATCAGGCAGCTATTGCATTGTATGCGGATTATTTGAGGCAAAACCAAGCGAAATTAGTCCTGGCTCAACGCCTTAAGGATACCTCAACCATTGCTCGAAAAGTCGTTCATGAAGTTAACACGCCATTGAGCATCATTAAAAATTACACTAAGATCATGGAAGCAAAATTGGCTGAAAAGGACATTGACCTCGAGGAGCTTAAGATTATCAACGAAGAAATTAACCGAGTTGTTCGTTTATTGCATGGATTATATGATTTTTCAAAAATAAAACCCCGGAAAATTAACTCTTTAGATATAAATACCCTTTTGTCGGAAGTGGTAAAAGTTTTCAAAAAATCCTTGTTGATAGGTACTGACATTGATATTCATTTGAACCTCTGGCACTCCCTTCCATTAGTTAATTCAGATAAAGATAAACTGAAGCAGGTCTTTATCAATCTTATTAATAATGCAGTTGAATCAATGCCTATGGGGGGTAATATTTATATAACAACTAAATATACCTCAAATACTCTAAGCTACAAATTCTTAAAAGACATGAAGGGCGCCATGGAATATGTGGAGATTGCCTTTATAGATGACGGACCAGGTATACCTGATAACCTTCAATCCAGACTTTTTGACCCTTTTGTTACCTCAAAAGGGG
>Ga0307991_1002717_pt1 | contig 11809 bp, 10 predicted proteins | sample EllFjometagen131_FD_203146 | JGI IMG/M metagenome (GOLD analysis project Ga0307991, IMG submission 203146) | Marine microbial communities from Ellis Fjord, Antarctic Ocean - #131 | ecosystem: Environmental > Aquatic > Marine > Unclassified | place: Southern Ocean | collected 2014-10-08 | reverse complement strand
GAAGTATGTGTGCAAAAGATGTTCATAAAAACCGGAAGTTATTTTTGAGCAAGCCCTTAGAGGCAATATTTATTCTACCTGTATTTTTTGAGGGGATACCAATTCTTTAAATTCGCACAACTGTCGAAAAGTATTCTCGGGGTGACTCAGTTAAATAATCCAGCAAGTCCCGCACCTGCGGGATGAATGCTTTCAAACACTGGGGATGAACTACGGAAAACAGCAATTCTTTCCGGGGCTATTCATCGGATGACTCCATCAGCCAGCAAAAACCAACAAGCCTCCCTGCGAAATGCGGAGAGGTTTTTACTTTTTTCTCCAGAATAATTTTAAGTTCTTTGCATTCGGAAATGTAATTAATATAGATTTGAATGCTCAGAAAGCAAATTCGTTTATCAAATAATTAAATCATTCAATAACGCTAACTTTTTTCCAACTATGAAAAATTTCTTCTTTCTCTCAATTCTAATTCTCACTCTCTCAATCCCTGCTCAATCTACTGTTTGGCGGGTAAACAGCACCGCCGGAACCGATGCAGATTTTACTTCAGTGCAAACAGCACACAACAACGCAAATCCTGGCGACACGCTGTACCTTGAACCATCGGCTGCTAACTATGGCGACTTTACCCTCACCAAAAAACTCGTGGTTATTGGCAATGGATACTTTACCGAGCAAAACCCGGAAACACAAGCTAACATTAACCACTCCAGCTTAAATGCGCTAACCTTTAATCCCGGTAGTGAAGGATCGGTAATTCAGGGATGTAAAATTTTCTATATCCTACTTAAGACTTCCGAAATCATCATTCAACGGAATTACATATCTTACGATAGCGAACAAAATGCCTGCATCTTATTCGACAGCGACAACATAGGAAATATCATCATCCGGGATAACTACCTACAAAATAGTTTTTCTGCCACGAGCTATCCCTACCCAACATCCGAGGTAATTAAAAGCGATAAAAATGGGGTAAGTAATATTATTATTAGCAACAACCTTGTCGAAGCCAACGATCTCAACTCATACCATCGTGCTTTAATTCTCTCCACAGGTTTTACAGGAGTTATCGAAAACAACGTGATTTTTGGCAACAGCACCATCAACAATGCCATGATGAACAATAACATTATGCGTGATGGTTCCCTGAGTTTAATCAACTGCTCTTGCCAAAATAATATCGGCAATAGCTCCCAATTTGGCTTTGTAAATAATAACCAAAGCAATATTACCATGGAAAGTGTCTTTGTGGGATCGGGAAGTACTGATGGCCAATGGCAACTTAAAGCCGCATCTCCGGCCATTGGCGCAGGACTTGGCGGTATCGACTGTGGGATGTTTGGTGGAAATTTTCCTTATGTATTATCAGGCATCCCGGCCATACCGGCAATCTACGAACTAAACCACAACATCGACTACCAAAACCAGCAAATTCAATTGGAGATGAGTGTGAAATCGCATAATTAGTTTCTTGATGAAAGTATTGTTTATCAAGCAAAAAAATCAAGAAATAATGATGCGAAAATTTCTCATAACAACGATCCTGCTATTTGTGCTGGTTTTTACAAATATTCGGGCAAACGGGCAAACACAATCTCCACCCTCAAAAGTTAATTGCGATAGTTGCATAGTAAGCATAGAGTATTTCTTTAACCACGATCCGGGTTTTGGCTATGGAATTCCCATTCCTATAACAGAAGCTGAAAAAATTGAAAACCTAACCCTTGATCTGGATATTTCCATGCTGGAGCCTGGCTTCAATCACTTTTATGTGCGTGCTAAAGACGGAAAAAATAACTGGAGCCTGACAGGTATAAAATCATTTTACAAAGAAGTGGTTTACCCGCTTATTCCTGACATAATAGCTGTAGAATATTTTTTGGATACAGATCCCGGTGATGGCAATGGAATTCAAATCCCTATAACTGCATCAAACAATATTGGCGCACTAAATTTTGTGGCAGATATTTCTGACTTGCAGAATGGCTTTCACCACATATATATTCGTGCAAAAGACGCCAATGGAAAATGGAGCCTGACAAATATTAAATCTATTTTTAAGGAAACTATCAATCCGAATATTCCGGATATTACTTCCATAGAATATTTTTTAGATCATGATCCCGGCGAAGGTAATGTAACTGAAATCACAATTCAAGCTGCCTCAAATCTGGCAGGAATAAATTTTATTGTTGATATTTCAGCATACGAAAACGGTTTTCATAATTTGTGTATTCGGGCCAGGGATGCCAATGGCAGTTGGAGCCTGACGAATACTATGCAAATTTACAAGGAAACCATCCTTGCCGAAACCCCTGGCATTGTCTTTGCCGAATATTTTTTGGATGAAGATCCCGGCAAAGGAAATGGAACTGAAATCCCGATCACTTCTTCCCCGAATATTGGTGGCATAAATTTAAATATAGATATTTCTGAATGCAGCAAAGGATTTCACAAATTGTATGTTCGGGCAAAGGATGCCAATGGAAAATGGAGTTTTACAAATTTTAAATCTTTTTATAAGGAAAGCATTCCGGCAGCCAACCTGAATATTGTTAAGGCAGAATATTTCTTTAACGAAGATCCCGGATTGGGCAATGGTTTTGAGTTGCCCATCGTAGCTTCAACAAATATCCAAAATTACACTTTTGTTGCTGAGATTATAGATTTGCCTGTAGGTGAAAACACAGTATTTGTCAGGGCAATGGATCAAAACGGACATTGGAGTCTTACCAATATCCAAAATATTATTATCGATCCGCATCCCAAAATCACACTATCTCCGGACTTTTGGATGGATTGTAGTTATTATGATTTTGATATGAATTTATGGCTGCCCATCACTTTAAGCGCAACTGTGGAGGATGCTGCTTCTACAGCATGGACTTCGGATGGAGATGGAACTTTTGATGACCCGGGCAATTCATCTGCAAATTACTTTCCGGGTGAAAATGATGTTATAAATGGCGAGGTAGAAATAACACTAACGGCAACAGGGTTTGAAGACAATCTTACAGTTAATAAAACTACAACACTCCACATCCCAACCCAGATTATTCCTATTTCGCAAAATGGCTGGCGTGGAATTTCATCTTACATTGAAAATGGATATCTTTTGGTTTCGGAAGTTTTAGTTCCTATCGAAAATTATCTTATGATAATGAAAGATGCAGATGGAAACGCTTACAATCCAGCCACAGGTGTTAATGAAATTGGGAACTGGGATGCCGTGGGTTACATGGCGAATTTCACCAACACTCCGGCTTGCCTACCTTTGTATGGAGATTATATTTCAAGCAAAGTTTTTGAAGTGAACGGCTCGCAAACCTACCTTCCGGTACTTACAGATTCAAGCATGGCAATCGAAGATTTGTTTAATGGCCATTTGGATCAAATTCAAATGATTTACGATTGGAGTACTTTCCAATCCTGGACTCCCGGCAATGCAGGTTTTACTCACCTTAAACCCGGTTTTGCCTATTCTCTAACCACGGTTTCTGATGCTGATCAATTTACCATCGAATTCCCGCCTTTTAGTTGGGAAGAACCTTTAGACTTTATCACCATTCATGGAAAAATTACCGATGAAAATGAAGATGGCCTTGAAAATGCCGAAGTAAGCCCAAGTGGAAATGCATCCGTTTTTACAGATGTTTATGGAGAATACAATGCTGTAGTTCCGGTAAATTGGAGCGGAGAAATTACGGTGAACAAGAATGACTGGACTTTTTTACCAGAATCTATAAACCTTGAAAATGTGGTCGTAAATATTTACGATATGGATTTTGAAGGCATCGACAATTCCTGTGATCCGGGATGGACGTTTACACAAACACCCATTTTTCACACCATTTCAATTCCGCTTAATGCCAGTCCTGCACTTTTTGGTGAAGCACTTAATGCCGGAGACTGGATTGGTGTTTTTTATTTGGATGAAAATGGCGAAGATCGCTGTGGCGGATCTTTAAATTGGACAGGAACATCAAACACGCAAATTACTGCTTTTGGCAACAATCCTACTTCGCCCGAAAAAGATGGCTTTGACGAGGGAGAGCAAATTCAATGGAAAATATATTCGTGTGCTGCGCAGCAAGGTTTCCCTGCTTTCGCAGAATATAACCCGCTGATGCCGCAAGCCTCGGGTGAATTTGAGAACTATGGATTTTCAAGTTTGACAAGCCTCGCAGGCTGGATATGTCAGGAAATTCACTTATCAGAAAATTGGAATGATGTTTCCTTATGGATTCAGCCTCAGAATTCGGATGTGGAAAATATTTTCGCACCGATGGTCAATAATCTGGCCATCATGAAAAACCTAAGTTCCTTGTATTGGCCCGAAAATTCGATTAACACCATTGGATCATGGGATATAAATTCAGGATATGTTGTGAAAATGTACGAAGAATCCCTTATGGAAATTTGCGGATCTCCAAAAAGTAGTAGCACAGTCTCCTTTTCTTTGGATGAAAATTCATGGTTCTATCTGCCAGTTTTGTCGCAATGCCCCGTTGATGCCAATGAATTTTTTTATAATGAACAGGGAAATATTGTGATTGTGAAAGACCTGCTCGGGCAAAAGGTCTGGTGGCCGGAAGCGGGAATATATTCCCTGGAGGAATTATTACCCGGTGAGGCTTACGAAATTAAAATTAAAGATGATCTTGATTTGACATTTCCCTACTGTGAGGATAATAAATCAATGGCTTTAAATCCTGACAAAAAAACAATCCACACCGTTTGGGGATCATATTCATTTTCACCCTTTACGCACGCCATCGCTTTTCCCGTACATCTCACAGGAGAATTTCAATCAGGAACTCAAATTGGTGTGTTTGGACAAAGCGGTAATCTTTATGGAGCTTATGAGGTTTCCGGTGAGACTTCTTTTGCAATTCTCGTAAATGGTGATGATACGAATACTTCTGAAATTGAAGGTATGATAGAAGGAGAGGAGTTTAATTTTAGAATATATGATCCTGCAAGCGGAAATGAATTCCCGCTGGAAGTTGAGTTTGATGAGCAGATGCCTCAAGGTGGATATTTTGTAAATCATGGATTATCGGTTGTGAAGAGTTTGCAGCATACTGACATTAATGAGTTCTCAAATTCAGAGCTTAGGATTTCGGTTTATCCAAATCCATCAACGGGAGTGTTTCAGGTTTCAACTCTGTCAGCCCCGAAAGCTTTCGGGGTAACCCTGACAGAGTTCGGATGGGAAGTTACCAATACCCATGGGTCAGTAATTGCCAATGGGAACAATCAAACAAGCGAATTTGAGATCAACCTATCTAAGCATACGAAAGGAATTTATTATCTAAAAATAGCTCAAGATGATTTTCAAACTGTAAAGAAGTTGGTGGTGCAATAACCCCATCCCCGACCCTTCCCCAATTTGGGGAAGGGAGCCTAAACTCCCGGGATTTGAAGGTATTTACCCATGAAACCAAAGATCATGTAATATAAACCCAAACCCCAGGCGAGTACGCTCCCCTTCTCATAAAGGAGAAGGGGTCGGGGGATGAGGTCGAAAAGGAGGATTGCAAACAATGAAGAAGCTGGTGGTGCAATAGAAAAGAAGGGAGCAAGTCCCGCACCTGCGGGATGAATTCTTTCAAACACTGGGGATAAACTTCGGGAAACAGCAATTCTTTCCGGGGCTATTCATCGGATGACTGTTGCCATTCTTCATCCAGTCACCCCGTTAAATAGGATTTGGAGACCTAACAGGTTTGCCCCCAAAACAGATGTTTGCTTTTTAAAAAAAAGAAATGCAAATGTCTGGCATAAAAACCTGTTAGGTCTTGCCACCCGAACCACACAGCAAGTCACTCCGTGAATCGTGTCTAAACACAAAGCAGTTTCTTTAAATGTGTGCTGCTATCGGATAGAATTCACGGGATGACTACAAACAGAATTCCGGGCAAAACACAGATAGTCCCGCATCTGCGGGATGAATGCTGTTTAAGAACCGGTAAAAATCTTCTGAATACAGTAATGGTTCCCGGCATTATTCATCGGATGACTTAATCGGATAACTCTACTACCGGCAAAATTAAAAAGCCTCTCTGCGAACTACAGGGAGGCTTTTTACATCCATAATAAATCTATCAATTTGGTTTTTAAAATAGTGTAACTTTGCAGGAAACAACGAAATTATGCCGGAATTAATCATTAAATATAACAAACAGGAAACTTTGCAAGCCTTATTAGATCTTGCAAAAAGCCTGGATTTTGAAATTGCAAAACCTGTTGCCAAAAAAAAGGGGAAATCCATCATTAATGGCGTAACCTTAATTGCAGGCGATGATTCGGTTGATGTAAGTACCATGACCGAAATTTATACCGGAAAAAATCTTGATGCTTCAAACCTTAGAACGCAGGCATGGCAAAGAGGCTGATTATTTGTGATACCGATGTTTTGATTGATTATTTCGATAGTAATCAGATTCGTCATCAAAAAACCAAAAACATCATCGATGACCAAATTTCGATAAATCAGGTTGTTATTTCAGCTATAACAAAAATGGAATTGTTGGTGGGTGCATCCAATAAAAACGAACTTATTCAAATAGATCGTTTCACCAAAAGGTTTGGTTTGTTATTATTGAATGATAAAATTTCCGAAAAAGCTTTAGACCTTATCCTTACCTACCGCCTGAGTCATGGCCTCGCTATCCCCGACAGTTTAATAGCCGCCACTTCTATTGTTACACAACTTGAACTCTTCACATACAATATCAAGGATTTTAGATTTATCGGCGAGCTTCAACTGTTCGAATTTTAATAAAACACAGAAAGTCCCGCACGTGCGGGATGAATGCTGTTTAAGAACGGTAACAATCTTCTGAATACAGTAATGACCCCCGGGGTTATTCATCGGATGACTTAATCAGAGAACTCTACTACCGGCAAACCAAAAAGCTTCTCTGCGAAACGCGGGGAGCTTTTTTTGATAATTCTCTTTCATGCTTATCGTTTTAAAAGATAAAATGATATTAAAAATAATTCCTATTTTTGAAAAAACTTAATGCAATGAGTACTGAACACGACATTTCCGGCGACAGCGAATACATCATCATCCCCAACCCCATATACGATGTGGTTTTCAGATATCTGATGGAAGACCCTGAAAGTGCTGCCATAGTTTTATCTACATTGATAAACGAAAAGATTACCTCCCTGCAACTCGAACCCCAAACACACGCACAGAAAAAAACATATAAAACTAGAATTGAAGACCCAAAAACACTGGATGACATCCGTTTGTTTCATCTTGATTTTACGGCAACCGTTGAGTTGCCCGATGGTACCGATGAGTTGATTATGATAGAGCTGCAAAAAGCCAGCGAACCTGACGATATTTTTCGGTTTAAAAGATACATCAGCAAAAATTTCCAGCGCAAGCAGGAAAAAGAAATTATCCATCCGGTATCGCATACCGTTGAAAAGATAAACAAACCCATCCGGTTAATACCAGTCTTTATCCTGAATTTCAGGATTGAAAACGAAATCAACGATTTGCTCATCAGGACTAACCGGATAAAAGAAGGCGTTTTTAAAAACAAGCCTTTAAAAAAAACCAACGAATTTATCGATAACCTGACTTTTGATCCCGCACGTGCGGGACTTGTGGTTCAGCTTCCTAACCTGAGCAACATCACCGAGAGCGACTACGCCAATGATGAATACAAAAAGAAACTGTTTGCCTTGCTGAAAATCTTTGATCAAAAATCGAAGGTAAAAAACAATGAGCACCGGCTCAGACTGATTCGCAGGTTTTTCCCTGGATTCCTGGAGCGGGTTATTCAACGCCTGCAATCCGCCGATATCAACAATCCTGACCTCGAAGAACAACTCTATGCCGAAGACGAATATTTGAAAGTATTGATTGACCGCGATAACCAGATATCCTTTTTTAAAGAAAAAGCAGAGGCAAATTACAAAGTAATTAAAGCGAAAGACAAAGCCCTTACCGAAGAAAAAAAACGAAATATCGAGAATAAAAAAATCATCATCGCTTTAGCGAAAACAATGAAAGATAGCGGCGTTGCAATTGAAACAATTATGCAGCAAACAAAACTTACAAAAGAAGAAATTGAAAATTTATAATTGAGTACCAAACACACCCAAAACAATGACATAACAAAACAATAAAATAAAAATATAAAAAGCGTTAGCTTTTATATAGGTTGCAGTATCCACGTTTTTTTTCGTGAGACTATTATTTTGTGAGCCTTTTGGCGAAACGAAATCATTAAGTCGAACAATCCCGAGAGCGAAGTGATTCGGGATTCGGGATTAATTCAAATAAATGCCCGTTGGGGTATTGAGGGCAATCAACAAAAACTCTAACTCTTATGAAAAAGTTTACATTGCTCTTTGCGTTGCTCCTTGCAGCAACAACCAATTTTGCACAAGCACCGCAGGCCTTCAACTACCAGGCAATTGCCCGCGATTTAACCGGTGTTCCTTTAATTAACCAGACCATCTCCGTTAAAATTTCCGTTCTGATTGGAAGTGCCTCGGGAACGGAAATTTACAGCGAATTACACCAGTTGCTTACCAACAGCTCAGGTCTGTTCGACCTTGAAATCGGAAATCCGGATGAGGTAATCACAGGTAGTTTTAGCACCATCTTGTGGGGTGTCGGTTTCTGGTTTCTGCGGGTTGAAATTGACCCCGATGGCGGTTTGGATTTTCAGATGATGGGAACAACGCAACTGTTAAGTGTGCCCTACTCGTTAAGTTCGGCTTCGCTTACCTTACATTCACCCAACGGAACAAGCTACGAAATTGCCGTTGACGACGATGGCAGCCTGGTAACAAACTGTGTTCCCGACCCAAGCCAGGCCAATGCCGGCCCCGACCAGTTGGACGTTACGGGCACAAGTGCCACACTTGGGGGAAATACACCCGAATTTGGCCAGGGACTGTGGAGCATTTTAAGCGGCGAAAACGGTTTCTTTGTGGATGCCACCAATCCTACCACAATCTTCACCGGACAGATAAATGAAATGTACGCCTTGCAATGGCAAATACATACACCCTGCGATACGACTTATGATACCGTAAACATATATTTTTTTGCACCGCTACAACTCGCAATTGGAGACGAAAATGGTGGAGGTATTGTAGCCTATATCCTTCAAGCCGGCGACCCTGGATATGTTGAAGGGGAGGCAAATGGAATGATTGCTGCTGCCAGCGATCAAAGTACCGATACACAATGGGGCTGTTACGGAACGGAAATTACCGGTGCAGATGGAACTGCACTGGGTAGCGGCTACCAGAACACCCTCAATATTGTGGCTGGATGTAGCACTGCCGGCATAGCAGCACAAATCTGTAACGATCTTGAACTTAATGGCTACACCGACTGGTACCTGCCCAGCAAAGATGAGCTAAACAAACTCTATCTGAGCAAGGACCTTGTTGGTGGTTTTGCTGCCGACTGGTATTGGAGTTCTTCGGAGTTGAGTAGCATCTACGCCTGGAGACAGCAATTCGGCAATGGAAATCAGACCTCTAGCATTAAGACCAGCAACAGCCGCGTCAGGGCGGTCAGGTCATTCAGTTATACACCTTTTGCCTGTGGAGATTCTATAACCGATACCTGCGATGGCAACACCTACGCAACGGTGCAAATAGGCGAGCAGTGCTGGATGGCGGAGAATTTGAAGTATTTACCGAGTGTCAGTCCTTCATCTATCGTTTTAAATGATGACCCCAATTATTATGTTTATGATTACCAGGAAACCATTGCAAGCGAAGCCAAAGCCACCGAAAATTACCAAAATTACGGTGCTCTGTACAACTGGCATGCTTCCTTAACAGCCTGCCCGGAAGGATGGTATTTACCTACAGATGCAGAGTGGACAGTTCTCACCGATCATATGGGTGGCGAGAGTGTTGCCGGTGGAGAAATGAAAAGTACACGAACAGAGCTGGACCCAAATCCCCGCTGGAATTCACCAAATACGGGGGCTACCAACAGCAGCAGCTTTTCAGCTCGGCCGGGCGGCTACCGCGATACCAATGGTACATTCGGCGGTTTGGGTAACTACGGTTACTTCTGGAGTTCTGCTGAAGGCTTCGCATCGAGAGCCTGGTATCGCGGCCTGGTCTATTTCAATGTCTATGTAGACAGACTTAACGTCACTAAGGGTTTTGGTTTGTCTGTGCGTTGCCTCAAGGATAATTGATTTTGGGAGTAAGAGATGAAAAGTTATTGCTGGTGTTGAAAAGTTTCATCTTTTAAAAGGCGAAACCTTTTTGGGAAGCAAATTTTTTAACTTTGCAATAAATATAAGAATTATGGCTACTTACACCATCGAAATCAACGAGCGAACCAAAAAGGGAAAAGCTATACGTACTTTACTTGAGCATGAGGATGTGGTCAGGTTTAAGCCTGCTAAGGCTGATTTGCTAGTAAAGGAAATTGTCGCCGGCTTGTCGGATGTGAAAAAAATGCAGGAAGGGAAACTACCAAAAAGAACTGTCGCTCAAATGTTAAACGACCTGTAGATGACAAATCAGGTAATACCAACTCCTTGGTTTGAGGGCAAATTCAAACGACTTGCGCAAAAATTTCCATCTCTTGGGAACGAGATGGTACATTTGGAAAAAGACCTCACCGAAAATCCGAAACTTGGAGATTCGCTTGGGTCGGATATTTTTAAAATCAGGCTTGCTTCAAAGGACAAAAGAAAAGGTAAAAGTGGCGGTTTCAGAGTAATTACCTACCTGGTTCAGGAATTTCAGGATTCCACAGTTATTTATCTCATAACCATTTATGATAAGTCGGAAGAAGCCAATATTGATAAATCAGTGTTACTAAAGTTGGTGAAATCCATTTTTAAATAAACCGTTATTTTAATAAAAAAACACCATGGGACTAATAAAAGAACCACAAAATGTTGATTTCACGGTTCTGGATAAACCCTGGACTGAAGAGGAACAAAAAGAGTTGAGCGCGTTTATCAAATTGCGAAAAGAGCAAAGGAAAAGGCGGGCTACACCATCAGTATTCAAAAAAGAAAAAAAAGTTGGCGTGTAGTTTTGTCAATTCAGCATATTTTATCGATGGAAATTTAAAACTCTAAGCCAATTAAATCAGTTGCACTTTTTCTAATCATAATGTCCTTTGCCCTCTTTTCATCCCAGGCAAAAGCCCAACAAGTCATCGCCCCGGCAGGCGGCTACTTCCAAAGCGATAATCTTTTGCTGAGTTTCACCCTCGGCGAGCCGGTAATCGAAACCTTCCAAAATGATGAGCTTACCCTCACGCAAGGATTTCAGCAACCGTACAACTTTTATCTTCAGCAAATTCTAAACATCCCCGCCGGCTGGAGCGATGTATCCACTTATCTCGATCCGCTCAACAAAGGTGTGGAAGGCATGTTTTCGCCTTTCGACAACGACTTTATCATCCTGTCGTCGATGACGGATTTTTATTATCCGGCGGTGGGCGTAAACACCATCGGCAACTGGAACTTTGAAACCGGTTACCAGATAAAAGCTGCCAATAATCTGGAGCTTACGGTAGCTGGTACTAAAACCGAAAACCCTACGCTGGAACTGGTTCAGGGCTGGAATCTAATCCCGGTGCTTAATAGTTGCAATAATCCGGCGGAGGAATTATTTAACCCAATCATCGAACATCTCCAAATCGTAAAAGAAGTTGCCGGTTGGGGAGTTTATTGGCCACAGTTTGGTGTAAACACACTTGGAGAGCTTATTCCTGGCAAGGCTTACTTTGTGCTGGTGGATGAAGATGTGGAATTGGAGTTTCTCCCATGCACCCCCA
>Ga0307991_1002716_pt1 | contig 11818 bp, 12 predicted proteins | sample EllFjometagen131_FD_203146 | JGI IMG/M metagenome (GOLD analysis project Ga0307991, IMG submission 203146) | Marine microbial communities from Ellis Fjord, Antarctic Ocean - #131 | ecosystem: Environmental > Aquatic > Marine > Unclassified | place: Southern Ocean | collected 2014-10-08 | reverse complement strand
AAAATAACAAGAGTATGACATCAAAGGATAAATCAATAAACCAACAAAAAACAAAAGAATTAATAAATCTTATTGTTAATGAACTAAAATTAATTATTAAAGAAAGGGGTATTATTCACATTTAAATATTTTTTATATTTAGCAATGCATCAATATGTTATTGTATGTTTGCCATTTTTATTAACATAAAATTAGCCCCGCACGGATTCGAACCGTGGTCACAAGGTCCAGGGCCTTGTATGATTGGCCACTACACTACGGGGCTGCAGAAAGCAGGAAAAGGTCTGTTTTTAAAAAGTTTTCCAAAACTATTAAATATGCTTTATCCTTTTTACTCTTTATGAAGAAAATAGGGGCTGGTGCAGAGGCAATAATCTATCTAAACAAGGATACTGTTATAAAAGACAGAATCAAAAAAGGCTATAGGTTAAAGCAGATAGATGAAAAGCTTAGAAAGTTCAGAACAAGAAGAGAAACAAAGGTTTTGGAAAAGCTTCATGCGATTGATTTTCCAACACCAAAACTAATTCTTTCAGATGACAAAAACATGCTCATAAAGATGCAATTCCTTAAAGGAAAAAAGCTCAGGGATGCTTTAAACAATACAAACTGCGTAAAACTATGCAAGGAATTAGGAAGAAAAATAGCAATACTTCACAATAACAATATTATCCACGGCGACTTAACAACATCAAATATGATACTAAACAAGGAAATTTATTTCATTGACTTTGGATTAAGCTTTTTTTCAGAAAAAGTCGAAGACAAATCTGTTGATTTACATTTATTAAGGCAAGCTTTAGAATCAAAGCATTATGAAATCTTTGAAAATGCCTTCAACGCAGTCTTATCTGGGTATAAAATAAAAAATCCTGATTGTAATATAATAATTAAAAGGCTTGAAAAAGTAGAAGCAAGAGGAAGATACAAAGGAAAATCTTAAAATCAAAAGGTTTTTATAGTGAAAATCAAAACAATAATAAAAAATGGGTGTTATTTCAAATACACTAAAAAAACTTAGTGGAAAAAAGCTTGGAAAAATAGAAAAAAAGTGGGTGTTTGATGCTTCTTCTTCTATATCATCAAGCCCCATAGCTGCAGAGATAACCAAAGGGCAGACAGGAATTGCATTTGGCACGCATGATGGGAAAATGTATATGCTTGGTGGTGATTCCAAAATAAAATGGCTTTATTCAATCCAGGAAAAGATTGATGAAATCCAGCAGATGTTCCTTGATGAGGAAACTGCAAAAAGCATTTATACCTCGCCAACACTTGCTGATATAAACAAAGATGGCAAGAAAGAGGTCCTTTTTGGTTCTGACATAGGAAATTTTTACACATTGAACTCGTCAGGAAAATTATTGTGGAAGTTCAAGACAGATGGAGAAATAAGGTCATCTGCTCTTGTTCAAGATAATATGATTATATTTGGCTCTAATGATAAAAACCTTTATGCTTTAAATTCAAAAGGAAAACTTCTATGGAAATTTAAGGCAGACTCAGGAATTGAATCAAGCCCGGCTATCTTGAAAGGCAAAAAAACTCAGATAATATTTGGCTCTAATAACGGCAAAATTTACTCCCTAAATACAAAAGGAAAGTTGTTATGGGGATTCAAGACAAATGGAAAAATAACAGCAAAACCAGCAATAGGAGATATTTATGCCAATAAAAAGAATTATATTGTTATTGGATCTGCTGATAACAACATTTATGCCTTAAATGAAAATGGCAAACTTGAATGGCTCTATGAAACCGAGGGCAGAATATGTTCAAAAGCATGTTTGGCAGATATTAACAATGACAAAAAACTTGAGATAATCTTTGGATCATGCGATGATAATATATATTGCTTGTCATGCAAGGGAAGCAAAATATGGAGTTATGAAACAGACTTCTGGGTTGTTGCAACCCCATTAGTACTTGATATAGATAATGATGGAAAACCGGAGGTTATTGCTGGCTCTTATGACAACTCTGTTTATGTTCTTGATTCAGAAGGCACGTTCCTTCTTGATTATATGCCTGGAATCTCAGGAATAACCCAACAACCAGGCCACTATAACGATTTGATAACAGCAGAACCAGGAGAATATGTTGGAAAAAAACTTTGGGAATATAAAACAGAGGGAATGATAATTGGCTCTGCATTTATCACAAACAGTAAAAAACAAAAAGAGATTATTGTTGGAATAAAGAAAGGAAAATTGGATAATTTAACTTATAAAAAAGATTAATTGGAGGGAAAAATGGTTAAGGAATTGAAAAAAAATGAGGAATTGAAAAGAATTAAACTTTATATAGAAGGTTTTGATGAACAGCTTCAGGGAGGTATCCCAGAGGGGCATATAACTTTAGTTTGTGGTACATCTGGAACAATGAAAACTAGTGTAGCCTTTAATGTGCTATACAATGAGGCATTGGATGGAAAAACCGGATTATATGTCTCTCTTGAGCAATCAGCTAAATCCCTTTTAGAGCATACAGAAAACATGGGCTATGACCTTTCAAAAATTAACCTTGTTGTTATATCAAATATAGCAAAATTAAAAGATAAAATCAAGGATATTAAATCAGCAAAGGGTGGCTCACTGGTTATCTCAGATTTGGGTGCTATAAGAAAGGAGATAAAAGGAACTAAAATCGGGCCTAGCGGAGACTGGCTGAATGTTATAAAAAACATAATAAAAAAGCTTAAAGCAGAAGCAAAATGTGATTTTTTTATTCTTGACTCTTTATCAGCATTTTATGTTTTGTCAAGCTTTGATGATCCAAGGACAAAGCTGTTCTATATATTTGAATTCTTAAGGGATATTGGATTAACAACTTTTTTGATTTCAGAGATGCCCCTTGATAAAAGAAAGTATAGTGAATATGAAGTTGAGGATTATCTGGCAGACGGAATAATTTTATTGCAGCAGACAGAAAGATTCAGAAAGGTTATAAGGGAAATATCAATTATTAAGATGAGAGCTACTGACTGCAACACAGATGTTTTTACATTAGAATACAAAAATAAAAAATTCTATGCTATGCAAGGAGGAAAACCACCCTTAGTATAATCCAGGATTTTTCGAAAACAATAAATAGTTATATATAATTTATATTCCCATGGGTAAAATAACAATTGATATTAAAAAGTCTATTGAGCAGAATGCTGCTGTTTATTTTGAAAAGGCAAAGAAATCAAAGAAAAAGCTTGATGGCGCAAAAAAAGCTTTTAAAAAAAGTCAGGATAAACTAAATCTATTAAATGAAAAAAAGAAAAAAATAGTTTTAAGTGAAAAAATAACAGAAAAACCAGTTAGAAAAAAAGAATGGTATGAAAAATTCAGGTGGTTCTTCAGCTCAGAGGGATTTCTATGTATTGGTGGGAGAGATGCTACAACCAATGACATTATAATAAAGAAACATGCTGATAAGGAAGATATTGTTTTTCATACAGACATGGCAGGCTCGCCTTTTTTTGTTATAAAAGCAAATAATAAGAAAACAGGCCCAAAAACAATGGAAGAAGCAGCCCAGGCAACAGCATCTTACAGCAGGGCATGGCGTTTAGGCTTGTCAAGCCTTGAAGTGTTTTATGTAAAGCCGGAACAGTTGACAAAAGAGGCAAACTCTGGTGAGTATATTGGAAAGGGTGCTTTCATGGTAAAGGGCAAGACAAACTACATACATCCTATTCTTGAAGTAGCAATTGGCATTAAAGATAGTATGATAATTGGCGGTCCAGTTAATGCTGTAAAAGTTAACTCTGAAAAATTTGTTATTATAAAGCAAGGAAAAGAAAAAACAAGTGAAATTGCAAAAAAAATTAAAAAAATCATTGGTGGAAACATTGATGAGATAACATTATTTATTCCTGCAGGGGGCTCAAAAATCCAAAAAATTAAATAAAAAGATTTAAATATCATATAAAAAAAGTTTTTAGTAAAAAGAGGTATTTCATGGAGAACATATTTTTTGACATTGGTCTTATAATAATTGTTGCAACTATTATTGGCTATTTAGCAAAATTGCTAAAGCAGCCATTGATTCCTGCATATATTTTAACAGGGCTTATAATAGGACCAATCCTTGGATTAGTAGAAGATTCAAACATAATTTTAATGTTATCTGAGATTGGAATAGCATTTCTTCTGTTTGTTGTTGGACTTGAGCTTAATTTAAAGAAGTTAAAAGATGTTGTTTCAATTGCAGTCTTTGGTGGGCTTATGCAGTTTATTTTACTTTTTTCATTTGGATTTTTAATAGCAATGGCTTTTGGCTTTTTAACTATTGAGGCATCTTACATTGCATTAATAGTTGCTTTCAGCTCTACGATGGTTGTTGTGAAGATATTATCGGACAAGAGGGAGATTGATACCCTACATGGAAGAATAATCATTGGGTTCTTGTTAATGCAGGACCTAATTGCAATAATTGCTTTATCAATATTAACAACACTAAACAATTTCTCAATGGCAATACTAGTAATTGCCCTGCTAAAAGGAATTATCCTGCTTTCAGTAGCAGTGATTGCAAGCAAGTTTATTCTTCCAAGCTTGTTTAGATTTGCTGCAAAATCACAGGAGCTTTTGTTTTTGATGGCTTTAACAACCTGCTTTTCATTCTGTATTTTTGCTAATTACATTGGCCAGATAATGATGTATTTCTTTAGCCTTCCTTTTTTTGAGAATGTTATTCTTGGCAATGTTCTTGAACTATTAAAGCCTGGGTTTTCAATAGCAATCGGTGCATTTATTGCAGGAGTAAGCATAGCAAACCTTCCTTACAATGTGGAAATTATTGGAAAGGTAAAGCCATTAAAGGATTTTTTTGCAACTATCTTCTTTGTGTCTCTCGGATTGGAGTTGTTGTTGGGTGAAATGCATACCATCTTGGTTCCATTAATAATTTTTACATTATTTGTAATAATCTTCAAGCCATTGCTGACAATGCTTATATGCAGCCTGTTTAATTACAAGAAGAGGGTGTCTTTCTTAACTTCTATATCCTTAGCACAGGTATCTGAATTCTCACTGATAATAGTTGCCCAGGGTCTTATCCTTGGCCATATATCCAAAGGATTGTTTTCCTTAACAATACTTCTTGCCATTATAACAATAACCATAACCTCTTACCTTATACAATTTGACAATAGCCTGTATGTGAAATTCTCAGGATTCTTGCAGATATTTGAAAGAATAGGAACTAAAACCAAAAAAATGGAGTATATTCCAGAAGATAAAAAAACAGATGTTATTCTTTGCGGCTATAACCGGATAGGGTATAGTATTGTCAGAACAGTCCAGAAAATGAAAAAGAGCCTGTTAATAGTTGATTTTAACCCGGATGTTATAAAAAGGTTAATAGCAAGAAAAATTCCATGCATTTATGGTGATGTTGGTGATCCAGAAATTCTTGAAAGATTAGGATTGGATAAAGCAGAGATGGTTATATCAACTGTTCCAGAAGAGCAGGACAATCTTCTTTTAATAAAGAAAACTAAAGAAGTTAATAAAAAGACACTTATATTTGTAACAGCAAACCAGGTTGATGAGGCCTTAACACTTTATGATGCAGGAGCAGATTATGTTATATTACCTCATTTTCTTGGTGGAGAACATGTTTCAATTTTGCTTGAGGACTTCACAGGGGATATAAACAAGATTCTTGAGACAAAACTAAAGCATATAGATGAACTGCACAGGAGAAAAAAACTTGGCAGGGAGCATCCAATGAATCTTAACCATAATGCATAAAATGTTAAATAATAAAAAATTAAAAGAAAAAGCAAAAACACTTGAGCCAGTTATAAGAATTGGCAAGAATGGCTTGACAGAAAACACAATTAAAGAGATTAAAAAACAACTTAACAAAAAAAATCTTATTAAGGTAAAATTTCTAAGGGCATTTATCAGTGACAAGAATAAAAAAGAGATTGCAAAAGAAATTGCCCAGAAAACAAACTCCCAGCTTATTGACTTGGTTGGCTTTGTTGTAGTTTTATACAAGGACTAAACCAAAATATCTTCTGCTTCTTCTACTCTTTTTGTATTGTTTTCAATTATTTTCAGTAAAAAAGGTTTTTTGGCCTCCTGTTCAATCATTTTTATATCTAAATCTTTAAGTTTTCCGAATAGTTTTTTGGCTAATTTTATTTTCTCTGTTTCAAACTGTTTTAAATTATCATTAGTTTTTTTATCTTTGTATTTAATAACTAACTTTTTATAATCCTTATTTTTAGATAAGTCTACTGAATGCTCAATATTAAGCTTGTAGAGTATATTATCTGTTAAAGAGGCCTCCTGTATTAATATATCTCCAACTATTTTTGAATAATCAGAATACTTTTTTATTTCATCTTTTTTTAATTCAAGATTATTCATGCATTTGTATGATTTATCAATTATCTTATTTTGATTAAAAACAAATGTTTGCACCAAAATCCAATAAGGAAATAGTCGGCAGTTCAATGGTCTTGCTTGATATATAGAACATCTTTCATTCTTGCGTAATAAGCAGGGCATGTTAATCCCAAGCTCATAACTAAACTTTGTTGGATTTTCCGGATCTCCAAAAGGATTAATACCTACAAAATTTTTAAGAATATATTTTATTGATTTGTTCAAAAAACCAGAAATTCTTATTAAATCACCAATTGTAATGTTTATTTGTGCATAAAATGCATTACAACATTTTCCGCAGTTCATGCACTTAAATCTTGATTTCATTTAGGAACTTAAAACCTGTACAGATTTAAGAATGATTTTATTGTTGTATTAAGATGATTAACATCTTCAGCAACCTGACTCTGGAATCTTGCAGTATAACCCTTATAGATAAATTTGTCAAATATTGTTCTCATAAAAACATAAGTTGGTTTTCCTTCCCATTTGTTCTCATAATCTGTTGTAAGAAATCCATCAAAAACTATCTGTATCTTGCCCTGGTTTAACTTAACCTTATGCTTATCTTTTTCAACCTCTACTTCTTTTATGTTAAACATCTGTATTCTTATCTTTATCTCAATCTTAGCATAATCTGTAATTTTTTTCCATGGCATTATCCATAATTCAATGAATTTCCCATCTGGCTTTACATGTTCTATATTTTTTAGCTCTTTCTTATCATATTGCTTTTCCCTAAACCATTTATCTATGGTTAAATAAAGCTCACTCACATCAAAAAGGCCTTCATAATTTAGCCTTAATTCATCAACAATTTTCTCTCTTTCAGCCATTTTTACCACACATCTCCATATTCCGAACCTTTTGTTTCCATGCCCAAACATTCCTTTGTAATATTATGCAGTTTTAACACATAATAATATAATTTATCAGTATATATATTATTAATTTCTGGTTTAATAATGTATTTTTCATAAAGGTTATTTAGCCACATCAAAAAAGGAGTTTCCTTCCAGCGCCCCTGATAATCTGACTCAACATAACTATTAAAGTATATGGTCATTCTTGCCTGGTTCATTTTTTTCTTTTTACCTTTTTCAATAACCTCAATATCCTTGCGCTCCCATGTATGAAAATCAATAACTACCCAGAATTTAAAATAATCTGTTTCCTTTTTATAAGACTTCCAGGTAATTTCATCCTCTTTCCCACCCAAGGGATTTGGCTTACTTTTGTAAGTTGGCTCTTCAAAATAATAACCTCTTCTTGTAAGCCAGTTTCTCATAGTTTTGTAAAGAAGCTCCATGTCAAAAATTCCTTTGAACTTAATAGTTTGTGTTGGAGCAGGATATTTGGTCATAAACAGAAAATTGCTACTTTTATATATAAAACTTTCGAATTATTCGCCGATTCCTTCCTGCGGCCAGAATCCGCCCTCATGCTCTGGCTCCTCAGTACCAGGCATTAGCTTCCAGTAGTCCTTTATTGTTTCCTGCAACCTGTAAGCTTCCCTATAAAGCTCAAGCTTATGCTTTTCAAAATTTGATTTCATAATAACTTTCCAATAAAGCCTATTAAAATGTTTTAGAAGCCAGTGTTTGCTCCATGTCTCAGTATAATCAGTAACCACCCTTGCATAAACATATATTTGAAGTTCGCCATTTGCTAATTTTAATTTTTTTCCTTGGTATACAACTTCTACATCTTTAATAGCTACCGTACGCCAATCAACATCTAACTCATATTTGTAATATGTGCTGTTATTAGGGATTTTTTCAAGTCTCCACCAGATAATATGCTCTCTCATTCCTTTTCCAAATTCATGCTGGCTATGAAAGGTCTCTGGGAATTCTGGGTCACTAGGGCTTGCATACCCCTCTTCAACCACCCATAAATGCAGGTATTCATATAACCCTTTAAGGTTAAAAGTTCCTTTGTTTTTTATCCTAAACTCAGCTGCTAAGATTGTCATAAAGGAAATGTTGTTAGAATTATTTATAAAACTTTCGAAAACAAATAATTATTTTACTTTCAAATATTTATACACTTCATCAATCTTGATTTTCTTCTGCACTCTTGTCTTTAGATTTTTTATGGTAATTGAATTTTCTTTTAATTCGTCCTCTCCAATAATTCCTACATAAGGGACTCCAAGCGAATCTGCATAGTTTATTGATGAACCCATTTTTCTTGATTTAAGATCAATATCAATATTTACTTTTTGTTTTCTTATTTTTTCTGCAATCTTAAGGCATTGTTCTGTTGTATTAATAGGAATTATAAAAAGTTCTGTGTTTGATTTTTTCAGGTTTTTTCTTATGCTTTTAATTATCATCATAATCCTTTCAAGCCCAAAAGAAAAACCAACAGCTGGAATTTCCTGTTTACTTCCCATAAAAGCCCCAATCATGTTATCATAACGACCACCAGCAAGAACAGCTGACTTGACAACAGACTTATCTTTAAGAAATACTTCAATAGTTGTTCCAGTATAATAATCAAGACCACGTGCTAGGCTTGGGTCAAACTCAACAAAATTTAAACCAAGGCTTTTTGAATAGTCCAGCAATTGTTTTATTTCATTAAGCCCTTGTTTGCCGTTTTTTGATGAAATAATTCCTGTTAGTTTTTTATAAGTTTTATTATTGTTATTTTCTTTGGTTATTGCAGATATTAGCTTATCAACTGTCTCTTTAGGAAATAACAATTTTATTTCCTTTTTAACTCCCTCAATGCCAATCTTATCCATCTTATCAAGAATTATTATTGTTTCAATTTTCTTGCTATTTGGAACGGCCGCATAATCCAATATCCCATCAAGCAGTTTTCGGTTGTTAATCTTAATTATAATACTGCCCAACCCAAGTTCTTTAAAGCAATCCTGTGCCAGGGCAAGAAGCTCTGCCTCTGCTATCATATCTTTTACACCCAAAATATCAACATCACATTGTGTAAATACCCTATACCTGCCCTGTTCTGGCTGTGTCGGTCCATCCCTGAAAACCTCTCCAATTACATATCTTTTGAAAGGAAATTTAATATCCTTGTTTGATGCAACAAATCTTGCCAATGGCAGTGTCTGGTCAAATCTTAATGCTAGCTCTCTCCTACCCTGATCTTTAAGAGTGAATATCTCTTTCTTGATTTCCTGGCCACCCTTGAACTTCATTGTTTCTGCCCTTTCAACCATAGGGGTTTCAAGTGGATTATAGCCGTACCTCTCAAAAACTCTTCTTAGAGTATCTTTTATTTCATTCCTAAGTATAGCATTTTCTCCATACCAGTCTTTTACTCCCTTTGCAATCTTGAATTCTTTTGGCATTTTAACTAATTCTTAGTCTTTATTGAATATTAATAAATCTTTTGATTTTAGTAGAAACTTATTTATATTAATAGTCTGCCTTTTAATATAAAATGTTAGTAGGGGTTGTTGGAAAGGCAAATGTTGGAAAGAGTACGTTTTTTAAGGCCCTTACTTTGGCCAATGTCCAGATAGAAAATTATCCTTTCGCTACTATCAAGCCAAATCATGGAATGGGTTATGTAAGGCTTGAATGTGCAGACAAGTTCTTTAATGTTCAGTGCAATCCAAGAGAAGGATATTGCATAAACCACAATAGGTTTGTTCCTGTTGACTTGATTGATGTTGCCGGCCTTGTTCCTGGAGCTTATGAAGGAAAAGGAATGGGAAACCAGTTTCTTGATGACTTAAGGCAGGCAGATGTTTTGATTCATATAGTTGATGCATCTGGTGGTACAAATGAGCTTGGAGAGCCTGTAACACCTGGATCATATGATCCATGCAATGATATAAGATTCCTTGAAGTTGAGCTTGATATGTGGTATTTAAGGCTAATAAAAAAAGGATGGGACAGGTTTGCAAGAGCAGTGCAGCAGGAGAAAGACCATAAGGAAAAGATTGTGAAAGACATTGCAAAGCATCTCAGCGGACTTAAAGTTAATGAAGAAATGGTTGAAGAGGCATTAAGCAAGCTTGGTTTGGACAGAAGTAATATATTATCCTGGAGCGAAGATGACCTAAAGGGCATTGCAATACAATTAAGAAAAAAAACAAAAAAAATGATTATTGCTGCAAACAAGATAGACATTTCAACTGCTAAAGAAAATCTTGAAAAGATGAAAAAAGAATTTCCTAACTATTTGATTATTGGCTGTAGTGCAGAATCAGAGCTTGCATTAAAAGAAGCATCAAAAAATGGCCTTATTGAATATACTCCTGGTGATAATGATTTCAAGGTTTTAGAGCCAGAAAAGCTTAATGAAAAGCAGAAAAATGCACTTGATTTCATAAAGAAAAACATTCTTGATGTTTTTGAGAATACAGGTGTCCAACAAATTATAAACTCAGCTGTATTTGATTTATTAAAATATATAGCAGTATTTCCTGGTGGTGTGAACAAGCTTGCTGATTCAGATGGAAATATTTTGCCTGACTGCTTTTTAATGCCTCCAGGGACAACTGCGCTTGATTTTGCTTACCGACTTCATACAGATTTTGGGAAGAACTTTATAAAAGCAATTAATGTAAAAAGTAAGATAACAATCGGAAAAGAACACCCACTAAAAAATGGGGATGTTGTCGAGATTATAAGTGGCAAATAATCCGAAAGAATTATAAATAAAAGAAAGTATTTAAGGCTTAGAGGTGATGATTTGGTAAGTATAACTGATTTTAATTTTAGTGAAGAAAAAGCAGAGGATGCCCATCTTCAGAAAGACATTAAAACAGGGTATCCAAAACCATTGAAGAGGTATTGGTTAAGCCTTGAATCACCCAACCAGTCTATTGAAGAGTTTTATTTCTGGGTAGTCAACCTTTTAAAGAATGATTTAGGCTATAATGATATTGAAAAATTGATGGATGTCTTTGCAGCATCACAGCATTCTGCATTTTTTGGTGTTGCAATGCAGCGAACTGGAATTTATCAGGATAAGGTTTCGCAGTTCCTTGCAACAATAGGCAAGATGGTAAAGGAACTGTTCCAGTTAGTCAGGGAAATAAGGATTCTTGATGAAAGATTAGGCTACTATGAAGACAGTTATGATGCAAGCAGTAAAAGTAGAGGAAGTGCTGAAATAACTTTAAAGGGAATATGGATTGATATGGTTGAGGGTGGAGCTAAAAGCCCTGCATCAGTCTATGGTATGGCTCGTGAATTGGAATTTACAGTTCTTCCAGATCTTTTTTTTAGTACCCATCCATCAACAAGCAGGGATGTGGATGGGGTAGTTAATGATCTTGAATTCAATAATAAAGTTAAGGAAGTACTGAAAAGAAAATTAAGGGCATTTCTTGGATGGAAAGAACAAACTTACAAAGAACTAAAAACAAGAAGAAAATTCACGCTGAAATTTCTAAGACAGCATTATGATGTAATAAAAATGTATATGAGCTGGGTAAA
>Ga0307991_1002715_pt1 | contig 11821 bp, 5 predicted proteins | sample EllFjometagen131_FD_203146 | JGI IMG/M metagenome (GOLD analysis project Ga0307991, IMG submission 203146) | Marine microbial communities from Ellis Fjord, Antarctic Ocean - #131 | ecosystem: Environmental > Aquatic > Marine > Unclassified | place: Southern Ocean | collected 2014-10-08 | reverse complement strand
AAAGAAGTATCCGATGCGGTTGAAGCGAAAGATATGGATAATTTATGCGAGGAGTTAGGAGACCTGTTGATGGTTATTCTAATGAATATTGAAATTGCAAAAGAAAAAGGTTTATTTACTTATTCCGATGTGTTGGACGGAGCAATTGAAAAATTTACCAGAAGACATCCTCACGTCTTTGGAGATGTTAAGGTCACTAATTCAGAAGAAGCATTGGCAGTATGGCAGCAGATGAAAAAAAAGGAAAAAGAAAAAAAAACAATTCATTAAATTTGTAAATGAAGAAAATAAAAAGGTAATGTTATCATTGAAGATGCTTATAAATCCCTACTGAACTCATAATTTCTTTGAATTGATTAAGTAGCGTAAAATAATAAGAGTGTTTAAAGTATTTAATTTAGTTAGAATTTCTTGTCTGTGTAGACATGAAATTTATTATAAAACATAATAATATATCTTTCCCTATATACTAATATAGAGGAAATAAATGATATAATTATTGCCGAAGAAGAAGGGGTTGATAAAATGATTTTACTATTCCATAAACCGACCTTTGTAAAAATAAACTTTTCAAGGGTAATTGCAACATTCTTTATACTTGTAATAGCTATCCTTTTACTGTCTTTCCCGACAACAGGAGAGGCCTCTCCAAAATTTCTTATCTTCCATCTGGATGCTGTTTCCTCACAGAATTTCTTTCAATATATGGAAGACGGTGACCTTCCTAATTTGAAGACTTTTTTCGAAGATGGCCACATGATCCAATATGGACTCAGTCCCTACCCTGGAGGTACGGAAATGGCTATTCCTCATTTAAAAGAAGGATTGAATAATTCTACCGGAGGAGTAGGATGGGGGTATTATGACCGGGAAAAAGAAAAAGTTATACCGAGTTATAAAACTTTGTTTTATTGGCTTTCCTATTTGCCTCGGCGTGCGAAACCCTGTTTTATTTATGGCACGCCCGGGCTTGACACTTTTCTATTTCTTCCTTTTCTCAATATCCCCGAGCTGCTTGAAACTTATGGGGTGGTAGAACTCTATTGGTTTACTACAGATTCTCTGGGGCATTTAATGGGACCAGGATTATACGAAGCCAGTATTCGCAGGTTTGACCATTATTTTGGTCAACTCATCAAAAGATTAGATTTTAAGGAGCTAAATATTATCCTCTATTGTGACCATGGCATGTCCTTTGGTCGGTTTATTGGCACTAATCAGGGAGAAGAAATTGAGAGAATAGTGGGAAATGACCTTGTGGCATTCATTCATCCTAATATATATTTAAAGGATACGGATAAAAAAGGTGGTTTAGCGAGAGATATTGTTTTAAAAAGCGAGATCGATTTCACCTTTTATAGAGAGAGTCCTTATCGGGTGGTTGGTTATTCTGACCAGGGAAAAATGATTTTCGAAGAAAAAGAAGGAAAAATTCGCTACTTATTTGAAGGCGATGATGCATTAGGTTATTATAGCTTCGGTTATAACGGAGAATGGCTCACTGATTTGGAATGGCTATCCCGAACCAGAGAGAGCAAGTTTCCGGGAGTGCCTCCCAATATATATCACCTTATGTCAAATGAGAAGGCAGGGGATATAGTCATTGTCATCAATCCCCCTAAAATACCTATTTTTTCGTTGCGCTATCCGGCCAATCATGCAGGACTGACTAATACCGACTTAATGATGCCCATTTTACTTAAAGGAGAGCAATTAAAACATCTTTACGACCGGGAAGAGATGTGGCTCTATAACCTCTATACCAGCATACCTGAACTTAGTTTTGAAAATTTAGAACCAGCGAGAGAAAAAAATTCTTTTAGTTTTTGGAAAAAGGGTCATGGAGAAGATGATTTAAGCCTTGAAATGAACCTTTCTCCGGCATATCGCTGGAATATCGGTCTTGGCTATTCCGATGACATCTATCGTGGTTGGGTGGAATACGATATTTACAGTTCTTATTTTATCCGCTTATGGACGGGTGCAGGTTTAAAATATCAGGAAGAACAGACAGAACCTTTTGTGCAGGCCCGCTTGCAGTTGGACTTTGGAAAAGTACAGTTTAATTGTGGATGGCAGTATGACGCAGAAGGATGGCAGGAAAATACCAAAGAAATCGTTTACCAAATCAATGATCGTTTGGCTTTGGAATGGTTTATTCCCAATGGATTAGGGTTGAGTATTAGCTGGTAGGGTCAGTAATATAGAAATAACTCAAAGGTAATAGGCAAATAAAAAAAGTTTTCTAACCCCATCTATCAATATAAATATCTTTCTTGGTTTATATGCCAGGTGATAAATCAAAATAGCAAGAAAAATTACCAAATGAAAAATAAAATTCATTAAATAGGAAGAAAATATTGCGTTTTCTTTGGCGAAGAGAAAATGAAAATATGATTTAAAAAATGAATATGGAGCATAATTATTATGAAGAAATCAAAAAAATTAATCCAAATTATAATGATTTTTGTATTGTTTTTTTCTTGTTTCTCTTTTTTTTCTTATACTGCTCCTAAGATAGGATTAGCATTAGGGGAGGGAGGGAAAAGGTTTTACATTCATGTTGGTGTTTTGAAAGCACTGAAAAATGAAGGTATAAAATTAGATTATATAGCAGGAACCAGTTCAGGTTCTTTTATTGGAGGACTTTACGCATTATGGGAAGACGTAGATAAAATAGAAGAACTAGTTTTAAAATTGAACTTTGATGAATATATTATGTCTCCAAGAGAAGATATAATATTGAAAAATATAGATGATGCCCCATTTGCTATATTTTATTTAGATGTATCTAAAAGTAAAATAGACACTAAAATACTAAAAGGTTTAATGGATGGGAAAATCATCAGAGATGAGCTTGACCGGTTAACTAACAGGGCAAGCTTTGAATATGATCTCAAAATTCCCTTTAAGGTGGTGACTACAGACTTGGTTACCGGTGAAAAAGTGATTATTAGTACAGGAAGGATATCTAATGCGATAGCAGCTTCCATGTCTATGCCAGGGTTATTTATGCCTTTTAAATTTGAAGATAAAATGTTAGTAGATGGTGCTTTACTGGAACCTATTCCAGTGGACGTGGTTAGAGAGATGGGAGCAGATATAGTTATTGGAGTAAACTTGAGGGATATTCAAGAGGATACCGAACCTGTTATCAATAATGCTTTGTCTATTCTTCACAGATCTGTATATATCATGCTAGGAGAGTTAAATAATATTTTCGTTAATAAAGCGGATATTGCTATAAATCCTCATTACAGAGGTCCTCTTTCTACTGATATGTCAAAAGAAAATAAATTGAAATTAGTTCAGTTAGGTGAGGAGGAGACACGAAAAATCATACCGGCCTTAAAAGAATTGATAGCATCCTACTGAAAATATTTCTAATCAATTTTGAAGATGTCCGACTTTATCCATGGGTAAAATTTAACCGCCTGCATGATATAAGTCACGATATATTTATATAAGAAAGGAGAATCACAAATGAAGCACTTATTGAAATCTTTCAAAATGAAACTTCCCTTTATTATTGCTGGTAAATATCTTACCTTACTACTTATCCTGCTTTTTTGCCTGTTGCCCGCATTAAATGCCCAGGCAGCACCTAAATTCCTGATATTTCATTTAGATGCGGTATCCTCACAGAATTTCTTTCAATATATGGAAGACGGTGATCTTCCTAATCTGAAAGCTTTTTTCGAAGATGGATACATCATTCAATATGGTCTTAGTCTCTACCCCGGAGGTACTGAAATGGCTGTTCCTCATTTAAAAGAAGGGACAAATAATTCTACCGGGGGAGCAGGATGGAGTTATTATGACCGGGACAAAGAAAAAGTTATACCGAGCTATAAGGTTTTTCTGAATTTATTTTCCTGCATACCCCGGCGAGCAAAGGCCTGCTTTATTTATGGAACACCCGGACTTGACCCCTTTGCATTTCTCCCATTCCAGAATATCCCCGAACTTCTGGAAACCTATGGGATGATACAATTTTTTTGGTTTACCACTGATTCTTTAGGGCATTTATTTGGTCCAGGATTATATGAAGCCAGCATCCGTCGATTTGATCATTATTTTGGTCAACTTATAAAGAGATTAGATCTTGAGGAACTTAATATAATCATTTATTGTGATCATGGCATGTCTTTTGGTAGAGATATCAACGTTCATCAGGTAGATGAAATTGAGAGGATAGCAGGAGACAACCTAAAGGCATTTCTCCGTCCTCATGTATATCTAAACAATCCAAACAAAAAAAAGGAAATAGCCCAAGATATTGTTCTTAAAAGCGAGATTGATTTCGCCTTTTATAGAGAGAGCCCTTATCGGGTGGTTGGTTATTCTGATCAGGGAAAGATGATTTTCGAAGAAAAAGAAGGAAAAATTCTCTACTTATTTGAAGGTGAGGATGTCCTTGGTTATTATCGTTCCGGCTATCATGGAGAATGGCTCACTGATTTGGAGTGGCTATCCAAAACCAGAGAGAGCAAGTTTCCGGGAGTCCCTCCCAATATATATCACCTCATGTCAAATGAGAAGGCAGGGGATATAGTCATCGTTATCAATCCTCCTAAAATACCCATAAACTTTCCCTATCCGGCTAATCATGCCGGACTTACCAATACCGATTTGATGATGCCTATTTTACTAAAAGGGCCACAACTTGAACATCTTTACGATCGAGAGGAGATGTGGTTGCATAATCTCTATACCAGCATACCGGAACTTAGTTTTGAAGATAACGAGCCAGCCAGGGAGAAAAATTCCTTTAGTCTTTGTAGAAATGGTGACGGAGGCCATAATCTTGGATTTAAAATATCACTTTCTCCTGCCTATCGCTGGAAGTACAACTTTGATTATACTAAAGATAATTTCCGTTCTTTTTTAGAATATGATATCTATAGTTCCTATTTCATGCGTTTATGGATGGGAGCAGGCATAAAATATCAGGAAGAACAGACAGAACCTTTTGTACAGCCTCGCTTGCAGCTGGACTATGGAAAGATACAGTTTAATTGTGCTTGGCAATATGACCGGGAAGGATGGCAGGAAAATACCAAAGAGTTAGTCTATCAAATCAATGAGCATTTGGCTTTAGAGTGGTTTATCCCTAATGGATTGGGGTTGAGTATTAGCTGGTAGGGTTTTTAATATAAAAATTATATCAGGGTAATAAGAAAATAAAAATATTTACCAGAAAACATTTTCATGTTTTTAGAGATATCCAAGACACTCAATCAGAAGAAGTGTTGCATAGCATGGAAGCAGGTAAAAAAAGAAAAAAATCAAAAAACGTAATAAATTAAAATAACATTGAAATAGAAAATAAAAATCTTTTATTTCATGTTGATTATATGGTAGAATAATATGTTAATTAACATATTATTGTTAGTATAAAAAGATAAAATTTAAAATTGAATAAGTTTTTACTGTTAATCAATGATTCACAAGCGTCTTGTGTAATTGGTAGATGTGAAGATTAATGGACTTATTCTGCCTATGACAGGTTAATTCCCTGTGGCTACTAAATACTGATTAGATAATAGATTAAATTGACGATCCGGTTAATCAACTAACTGAAAATATTTAGATGGACTGATAGAAGTTTACTACTTATTTTAATGAGTAAATAGACTAACTATATTTAAACTTACATTCTATTATTATATATATTTTTTTACGAAGTTTTCGCTTGCAAATAGCAAACCTAAATTTGTAATCTCTATTTTAATTTTTTATATTTTTCGCTAACAACTAACCATTAATTTAATTGGGGAATGAATTCATGCCTGATAAGAAAATTAGGAAATCCTTTTCAAAGGTAATATTAGTTACTCTTATTCTCGTTGCTTTGTTTACGGGAGGGTATTTTGCAATCCGTAGCAACCAGGCTAAAAATGAGATAAAATACCGAATAATATCTACGATAGAAAATGCTCTCGATCGAGGAGCATCTATTGGGAGAATTAAAGATTACTCGCTTAAATCAATTACTTTATCTGACTTTAAATTATTTAAAAATATTTCATTGCTTGACGAAGACCAAATTTTTGAAGCTGAAGAAATAATTATTGAATATGATCTGGATTTTCTCTCTGCCCTTAAAAGAGAGGTTCCCCTGAGCATTGAAGACATGACTTTTGTCAAACCCCGAATGGCTCTAATTAGGGATAGCCAGGGGAGCTTTGATTTTATGAAAAAATTTAATCTTAGCGCGATTAGTTTGTTTCCAATTAAGCGGATAAATATTCAAGAAGGAAATCTGGATTACATAGACTATAAGACGACCAAAGAACTTGGTCTTTTAACTTCCTTAACACAATTAAATGGTTATTTTATTTTAGAAGAATTGCCCAAAGTTGAAATGAGTTGTACTGCAAAAAGAAAAGAAGATAATAGTCCGATTTTCTTAGAAGGTTATTTTTCTACCCGAACTGTAGACTATACACTCGATTTTAATTTTAAAGACGCTGAAATTGCTCACTTCCAATATTTTTTTGTCCAGGATGAAATTCTCAAAGTAAAAAAAGGATTGTTTGATTCGGATTTACGCTTATTCCATAGTTTGGATGATATTCCGGGAAAAGTTAACTGGGAAGGGAAAGTTTTGGTTAAAGATACTGACTTAAATTTTAAAGCATTGGATAACTTGGAGATAAATCAAGTTGACGGTTCGGCTATTTTTAATTCTCAAGAAATTAATATTGAAAGCGTAACTGCTGTCTATCGGGATTCTACCTTTTCTTTGCAGGGTGATTTGGCCTATGCTGATAATTTCCGTTATAATGTAAAAATAAAATCAGACAGTTTAGAGTTAAGTGATTTAGTTGAAGAAGCAGGAAAATATCTGTCTCTATCCCCTGATTTTTCCCTTAAAGGCAGTTCTAATTTAGAGGTAGAGATAAGCGGAGTAGAAAATAGCTTTCAAGTTGATGGTAAATTATTAACAGAGAAAGGAAATGTCGGAGGCTATGATTTTTTAAACTTATCCGCTGGATTTAATTATGATTTAGAGGGAATTAAATTAGAAGAAGTAAAAGTAGAGATTGCAGAAGGATTGATTAAAGGAAATGGAGAAGTTAATTTAAGCAAAGAACTGCCGGAATATACTTTTTCATTTGACTTTTCCCGCTTAAATACACAAAGTAAGCTCCTTAAACCTCTTGTTTCTGATTATTTAAAAAGCGGATGGTTGTCAGGAGAAGTGGGCTTAAAAGGAATGCTTGCTGAAGGAAAAGATACAAATCTTATAGCCAAAATAAAAATTGAGGATAATGAATTAGGAGATTTTCAGTTTGAAACAGAAGGAATTATCGGAAAAGATAATCTTGTAGATATAAATCTAAAAGCTGAAGGCATTGATTTGGAAAAACTGGCAAAAGCTTTAAATTATAATGAAATCAAGGGACAAGCAAATTTTATCGGGACTTTAAACGGCTTTCCGGATAACCTTAAAGTAAAAGGAACCATCGAAACACAAAAAACAATAATTGCCGGACTTTCTTTTTCTAATTTGGAAAGTAAAATAGAATATCAGGACAATAAAGTAATATTGGATGATTTTTCTTTAGAGAATGGAAGCATTCATCTTAGAGGTAAGGGAGAAATTAATCTCTTAAAAGCCGAAGACAGAATAAATGTTGATATAGCTTTGCAATTAACAGAAACAGACCTCGCTTATCTAAAAAATATTTATAGTTTTGAATTACCTTTATCAGGTATTACTAATGGAGAAATAACTATTCAGGGCGATTGGCCGCAAATTACTGCTCAAGGCGATTTTAAATTTACAGATATTAATTTGGCTGATTACACGGCTGAATCTGGAAATGTTGCCATGACTTTTAAAGATGAAAAAATAAAGATTAAGAATTTGGCATTAAATTTAGGAAAAAATACGCTTTATGCCCAGGGCGAAATCAGCTTAGAGGATGATTACCCTTTGAATTTGAGAGTGAATTTTCTAAATCAGGACATTCAAGCTCTTTTATCTCATTTTATAGAATTAAAGTGGCTTGATGAATTTAGAGGACAGGCAACAGGTTCTATGGAAATTAAAGGAAATATAAAATCTCCTGATTTGTATTTAGCTACAGTAATAAAAGATGTTCAATTAGAAGGATTGCCTTTAAATTCTATAGATTTAAAAATTGAAAAAGTGGCTTCATTGATAAAGATCAGTCGATTGGAATTAAAACAGCAAAAAGGGGGATTGATTGCCGAAGGATGGATTGATTTTCATCCGGACAAGGAAAATATGCAAATAAATATTGCTGCAAACAGCATAGACTTGGGACAGTTATCCAGTTTCTTTAACCTGAATGATGAATTTGAAGGATTAGCCAGTTTTACGGCAAAGGCGGAAGGAAAGATTAATTCACCTGATGTATCTTTCTCGGCACAAATAAAAAAAGCGAAATATGCAGAATTTTACTTTGATGAATTAAATATGGAAGCTCTCTATAACCAGGAAATTTTAAAAATAAAACAATTTGTCCTAAGTAAAGAAGGAAATCAAATCATTGGAAAAGGTGAAATACCATATAGATTTTCCTTTGTAAATAAGGAAAAAACTACTCCGGACTTAGCAGATTTACCTTTGGATTTTACTTTGAATATGGAAAATACAGATTTAAAATTTTTAAAGTTATTTTTTAAAGATGACTTTAAACAATTAGAGGGTTTAGCTAATCTTAATTTAGAATTATCCGGAACTCTAAATCATCCTACGTTAAATGGTTCCATTGTCCTGGAAGGTGGAGAAGTGGAATTTTATAAATCGATTCCTAAAATAAGTAATTTGAATGCTATAGTTCAATTAGAAGACAATCTTTTTAAAATAACGGGAATGGATTTTAAGATAGATCAATTTAAAATGAATACTTCCGGAGAAGTGACCTTAAAAAATTTTAAACCACAGGATTTACAATTAAAATTGTGGAGCAGTGAACAGGAAATTTTCTATGAAGATATTTTCAAAGGACAAACTGACTTTGATGTAGCGATAACCGGCAAATTTGAATTTCCCTGCATAAAGGGAATGATAACACTTTCTCAAGCTGAATTAAATTTGACAGAAAGTGAAGAAACATCATTTGATATAAATAAAATTCTTTCAGAATTAACTGATTTAAAGGGAGCTATTGATTTAAAAGTAAAAATAACAGATGGTTTTATTGCCGAAACAAAAGATTTCAATCTACGTTTAGGAGGGGATATTATTATTAATGGAGATCTGTCTTCTCCGGGATTAAATGGCGAATTAAATGTTGAACAAGGATATATTGCCTTTTTGGATAAAAGATTTCGGGTATCTAATGGTAAAATAATCTTTCCTGATTCGTTAGAAAAAGAACTAATTTTAAATATAAATGCAAAAACTAAAATAGATGATATTGATATTTTGTTACATTTGGGAGGAAGCCCTTCCCAGCTTTCAATGACTCTTGATTCTTCACCTACTTTAAGTGAAAGTGAAATTATTTCTCTTTTAATGCTAAATAAAAATTATGCCGGCTTGTCCGAAGGAGAAATAGGGGAAGTTTTAAAGGAAGAGATGATTAGTTTACTTGCACAGGGATTAAGTTTGACATTTCTGAATCAAATAGAAAATGAAGTGGCAAATACTTTAGGATTAGATGAATTTAATATTGAAACAATATTTAAAAGTGAAAAGAATCCCGACTTAGATCAAACCAATAAAGTTTCTTTAGCGGGCTTGGCTTTAAAAATAGGAAAATATTTTTCAGAAAATTTTTACTTAACCTATTCTACACCGTTATATGAAGCAGGAAAGGGTAATTTTGAATTTGAATACAAGGTAGAAGACGATTTAACTTTAAGTACTCAGATAGGTTCGACAGGTTCGCAGGAAGATGAATTTGAATTAAAATTTGCATTACAATATGAATTTTAATAAAATATTTAAAATAGAAAATAAAATGAAATAAAATGGGGTCAGGTCTCAACATTTGACATAACATTTTTTGCTGTCTTATTTAGGAGTAAGTTATGTCAAATGTTGAGACCTGACCCCAATCAGAAAATTTATTAAGGGAGGCAAGAAATGCAAAAAAATAGCGATAGAGGAAATAAATTAATTTTACCGGGATTTTTAATCATACTGATTATTTTAATCAGCATGCTAACAGTTTCAGCTGCAGGCCAAGGAAAAATTACTGCAATCGTATTACAGGGAAATGAAAATATTTCTAAAGATTTAATCATCTCTCAAATCTCATCCAATTTGGGTGATGTATTTTCCAAAGAAAGTATTGAAAAGGATGTAAAAGCCATCTCTGAATTGGGCTATTTTAAAGACATCAGTATAAAACTGGAGTCTTTTCGAGATGGGTATAAAGTGCTGTTTATTCTAACAGAATATCCATCCATACAAGAAATAAGCATCAGTGGTAATACAGCGGTGTCAATAGAAGAGATGAGAAAAGTAATGATACTCACAAAAGGACAAATATTTAGTCAAAAAATATTAAAAAATGATCTAAAACGTATTTCTCAAATATATAAAGACAGTGGCTATCTCTTAATTAATATGAAAGAAGTTAAATATGATGATGAGGGAAAGCTATTGATAGTCATTGCCGAAGGTCGTTTGGAAAAAATAATGATAGAAGGCAATGAGAAGACTAAAGAAAAAGTAATTACCCGGGAAATTAATATTCATCCCGGTGACTTGTTTGATTTTAATATTGTAAAGAAATCTCTGCAAAAAATATATAATTTGGGCTTTTTTGAAGATGTAAACATGAGACTTGATCCGGGGAGTGAGGATGATTCAGTTATTTTGGTGATTAAAGTGATTGAAAAAAATACCGGAAAATTTGGTGTCGGAGCAGGATATAATTCAGAAGATGGTTTATTAGGGTTTACCAGTTACGAGGAGAATAATCTTTTCGGAGGAGGCCAGAAAATTGAAGTTAATATAGAAATTGGTAATAGAACAACTTATAAACTTGCTTTTCTTGAACCCTGGTTGGGCGGTACGCCCAATTCTTTAGGGTTCGAAGTATATAATTCTATTCTTAATACGGAGGACGAAGAGGACGATGTACTCATTGGCGAATATGATGAGGAAAAACTGGGAGGAAGACTTATTTTTGGAAGAAAAATAGGGGATTCATATAAATTAGGATTAGAGGTCAAAACTGAAAAAGTTTCTTATGAACTGATTTCCGGCATTCTTCCCGATGATACCAATGAAGGATTAACCAATAGTATTAAGCCGAGCATCACCTATGATACTCGGGATGATGTATTTGATCCTACTTCCGGAATGTATCACAGCTTATCTATGGAAAAAGCAGGAGGTTTTATGGGAGGTGATTATAATTTTACCAAATATAATTTAACCCTTAGAACTTATATTTCTACTGATTTTATCATCGACTTCCTAGACATTACTAATTCAAGTAAATTAACTGATACGATAGAACAGGGCGTATTAGCCTTTAGAGCCATGGGTGGATTGGCTGACACCAATTTACCTTCATTTACTAAATATAATGTAGGAGGAATGGGTACTGTAAGAGGTTATGATTTTAATGAATTTTCCGGCGACAAATCTCTAGTCTTTAATGCTGAATACAGATTTCCTTTGGCTGAAAACTTTCAAGCTGTAGTGTTTGCAGACTGGGGCCAAGCCTGGGATTACGGAGAAAGTATTGACTTTAAGGATTTAAAATTTGGTCGGGGAGTAGGTGTTCGGTTTGATACTCCTTTAGGTCCGATTAGATTGGATTATGGTATTGGTGAATCAGGAGTTGGAAAAACATACTTGAGTATTGGACATACATTCTAA
>Ga0307991_1002713_pt1 | contig 11825 bp, 9 predicted proteins | sample EllFjometagen131_FD_203146 | JGI IMG/M metagenome (GOLD analysis project Ga0307991, IMG submission 203146) | Marine microbial communities from Ellis Fjord, Antarctic Ocean - #131 | ecosystem: Environmental > Aquatic > Marine > Unclassified | place: Southern Ocean | collected 2014-10-08 | reverse complement strand
ATAGAGTAATGATTATCTTCCAGGACTTTAGAAATTACTGGCCCAGTTCCCGCACCAAAATCAAGGCCTTTGTCGTTTTGTGTAAAATCCCTTAAGATAGCTGTCGTAATCGGCAAAACAAATTTCTGATAACGTTTATCTTCAATATCATTTATATGTTGTATGTAACGTGATTTTTCTGTCTGGCCATTGGGAATCAAATCCTTGTCAACAAAAACACCATAACACTGCTTGCATTGATGATAAAGACGTTTTTTATGTTGAAAGAAAATATCGCTATTGTTATTGCATAAAGGGCAGTAATTAATAGCTGAGTTTTTATTCATCCGCTTCTAATTAAATCTACTTTTAATTTCACTATCTAAAGTAACTGGCTTATAATCAAATAATTCTCTTAATATTTTATGATCAGCAGGAACATTTTTAGCCAAATCTTCAGGAAAATTATTCAACAATTTTAAGCTTTGATACAAAAACCTCACAAAAGGAACAAACGGTAGCGATAATAAGGAAACCATGTTAACAACAAAAAGCGGAATCGACCGATGCTTGATTTTCATTCCGCTTATCAAGGCTATTCTCTTTGCAGCTTCGGGAAAGTTAAAAGCCTCTGGCCCTGTCAATCTTAATCTTCTGCTGCTTAAATCATTTCTCACTACAACCTGAGACACTATCTCCCCAACATCTTCCCCAGCAATACTTGGAATAGCTTTTAAACCACCTCCAGGCACACTCATTTTCCCATTTCTAATGAATGCAAAAAACATTTCCATTGAAGGAGCACAACCTAAGATAGTCCAGTTAAAATCTGATTGCGATATTTTATATTCAATTTCTAGTTTGATTTCGCCAAAACCGACAATATTAAGATCCTGAAGCACTTGCTCTCTAATTTCATATCCTGACAAATAAATCAATCGCGTAATATTTGCCTTTTTGGCTTGAGCCATAATTTCAAGAACGGCATCACGTTCAATTTGTTTCATCTTTCTGAAAAGCTTATTGCTCATCGCCGAAAGGCAAATAATTATAGCTTTTACATTTTCAAGAGACTTCGCAATAATTTCTTGATTTGTAACATCTCCCTCAACTATTTCTACACTTTCGCCAAGTATTTCTTGTGCTTTTACAAAATTACGACTAACAATTTTAACGGATTCACCTTTTAAAAGAAGCTTTTCGACTATTTTTTTTCCATAGTGTCCTGTTCCGCCAAACACCAGAATTTGCTTTTCATCTTGAATCATTCTGCTAAATTTTAGTTACTACCAAATATATTCAAATAATATAACTCCTTTGGATATGAAAATTTAACTCAAGGCTTTCTGCGCTGCTTTAATACCAGCTCCATCTTCAAAAATATATCCGCCCTTTTTCAAAGACACTTCAATAGCACTTATGGTTGCTAAAGTATCAGCACGATTAATGGAACCCATATGCCCAATGCGGAAATAATTATTTTTGATTTCAGGCAATAAACCGCCTGCTAAAATCACGCCTTCTTTATTTACCTGAGCAAGCAATTGGGCACCTGTAATTCCTTCGGGGTAATAAGGAGCAGAAAGTGTTGCTGCGGAAACCTCTTCGGAAATTGGAATTGATTTCAATCCCATTGCTTTCAAAGCTTCGCGAAAAGCTTCGGCCATCAATTGATGACGTGCAAAGCGTGCTTCCATTCCTTCTTTTAAAATAATTTCGAGACTCTTTTCCAGAGCCACAACTAAATTCACAGCTGGAGTTCCAAAATAAGATGGATTTCCAGCTTCATATGCTTGCATAATGGGCAACCAATTGTTCCAATCGGAATAATAATTGGCTACCGGAGTTTTCCTGTTTTTCCATACTTCCATTGCTTTCTCCGAAACTACCATCAGCGCTAATCCGGGAGGAACTCCAACCGCTTTTTGGGAGGCTGTCAGAACCACATCTATCCCCCACTCTTCTTGTCGGATTTCTTCACCGGCAACAGAACAAACGCCATCCAAAATGCTTAGCACATTGTATTTTTGAGCAAGTTTACCAATCGGTTTTGGATCAACCATGACCGCCGTTGAAGTATCTACATGCGTGAATGTCAATAATTTATAATCATCTTTCTTTAATTCATCCTCAATTATATCCAAAGGGACAATATCTCCTATTTCCGATTGCAAAAAAGTAACATCAGCTCCATAACGAACAAGTAATTCAGCATATCTCGAGCCGAAATATCCTGTTGAAATCACTAAAACCTTATCTCCTTTTTCAATCAGATTGCTGGCAGCCATATCCATAGCCAAGGTTCCTGTTCCTGCCATAATAAAAGCTTGTCCTTTTGGAGCAAGCCAAACTTCTTTCATCATTCGTAAAGCATTTCCAAAGCTTTGGATAAAATTAGGAGCTACATGACTGGTTGTTGGTTGACCTAAAGCACTTAAAACTTCCGGCTCAAACTCAATGGGTCCAGGAATCATTAATAATTTTCTTGACTTCATTATTGATATTTTTAAATTTTTGTGATTTCGTTTTGTTTTAATAGATCTAAAAGTTGTCCTTTTGATTTTGCATCGAGTGGTTGAACAGGTTTGCGAGCCATTCCACCATAAAGACCCAAATGATCCATCGCTGTTTTTAAAGCCGGCACACCCCATCGAGCAGTCACGGCGGTATTTACAGGAATCATAGCAGCTTGCAATTTTCGTGCTTTATCCAATTCTTTATTCTCAAATAGCTGATGAATATTGATGCACTGCTGAGGAGCAATATTGGCCAAAGCAAGGATTCCTCCAACAGCTCCTACCGTGAATGCCGACAATAAGAAACCTGCAGAACCAGCCAATACCTGAAATCCAGGTTTGGCACGACCAATGATATCTGCTATCTTCGTAATATTTCCTCCTGAATCTTTCAAGCCAATAATATTTGGATGATTTGCAATGGCTAAAATTTGATCTGCATTCATATCCAATCCTGAGTTAGCAGGCATATTGTAAATAATGACTGGAATTGGGCAAGCGTCTGCAACATCGTGATAATGTGCGACTAAAGCATTTGTAGTCATTAGACCTTTGTAATAAAACGGATTTAAAACAAGTACTGCATCAGCGCCTGCTTCAGCAGCAGCTATACTCAATCGAATGGTTTCGCGTGTGGTTTGTCCACCTGTACCAGCAATCATCAGTTTGTTTTCAGGAATTACTTTTCCACATTCCTGATACACTATAATTTTCTCGTTTTCTGTAAGATGAACCAATTCACCATTGGAACCAAGTACTAAAAATCCGGCTAAATCATATTTACTCAATGCTTTAATATTGGCTTGCATTTTATCTATGGCCAAGTTTTCCTGATCATCAAAAGCAGTTGGAAGTGGTGGAAAAATTCCTTTTAAATCTATTTTCATTTATTTGTTTTTAATATCCTTTTTCTCTTGAAACTTCATGAAAAAGTGCTTGGCCATTTTTCATTCGCCAATAATTTTCCACAATTTGCGGTGCGACAGTTTTTGGATTTGTTAGGCTAGCTACATGCGGTGTAATATCTATTTTTTTATGCTTCCAAAAATCATGTGTCATAGGCAAAGGCTCGTGATTGAAAACATCCAATGAAGCCCTTTTTAAATGCTCTGAATCAAGCAATTCCATCAAATCCTCTTCATTCAAAATATCGCCTCTGGCTACATTGATTATGCAAGCACCTTTGGGGAGATATTGAAGAGTCTCCTTATTTAGTAATCCAGTGGTTTTTGGAGTGCTTGGCAATAAGCAAACTAAAATATCGGTAGATTGCATAAATGCTTCTAATTCTTCTAAACCTAGAAAAACCTTTGCTTTGCTATTCGGCTTGGAATTTTGAGCCCATCCATTTATATTAAATCCAAGAAGGTTCAATTTTTCAGCAACATAATTTCCAATTTCACCCAAACCCATAATTCCGATACGTATATCTTCAATTCTTTTATATATTATTGGTTTCCAGTTATTTGATGTTTGATTTTGTCTATATTGAGTTAAGCCTCTTAAATGATTCATCACCAATGCTAAAATAAATTCGAACATGGTTTTTGATAGTTCAGGATCGATAATTCTGGCAAGCAAAACATTTTCAGGCAGTTTAGGATCTTTCAATAAATAATCAACGCCTGCACCCATCGATGAAATGCATTTCAAATTTGGATAATTTTTAAGGCTTCCATAAGGATGATTCCAGGTAAGAGCAAATTCAATGCTGTGAATATCAGGAATATCAGGGTAAACCAGTACTGGAATCGTATTATCAATTTCTTTTATAGCCTGAACCCAGGAATTGGTTTCTCGTGTAGGACTTAAAATTAATAACGACATTTGGGTGAGTGTTTGATAGCGCAAATATAAGGAATTTCAAGCATTTCTTCAATGTGCAATTAATCATAATATTCAGAATAACTATCGAATTTAAAAGCTATTTTTCAAATTAGGAGTTTTTGTGCGTTTCAGTGCGTTGGAGATTTATGCCGTAGACATTCCTGTGGAAGTGGCAATTAAATTCAAGCCACCAAAACACTAATTCACAAAAATGCACTAAAAAAAATAAAATTAAAAAAGGACAAAATAAATTTCAACTAGTTTCTTAAATCATCCCCCTATTCATTTTTGCAAAAGGACTATCTTTACGCTCAAATTCTCAACCTTGGAAAAAACTAAATCACACTTAAGATTAACTTTCGACGACTTACAAAATAAATTTGAAGGTGATATTTATCTTGATGATTTGCAACGCATTATTTACGCTACCGATGCTTCAGCTTATCGCGAAAAACCACTTGCAGTTACACGGCCAAAGAATATTTCTGATTTAAAATTGCTTATTGCATTTGCCAATAAAAACAATATTGCCCTTATTCCTCGTGCCGCCGGAACATCGCTGTCTGGTCAGGTTGTTGGAAATGGAATTGTTGTTGACATTTCAAAATATCTTACAGAAATTCTCGAGATAAATGCAGATGAGCGTTGGGTTCGTGTTCAACCAGGCGTTATTTTGGATGAACTTAATCTGGTTTTAGCTCCTTACGAATTATTTTTCGCACCTGAAACTTCCACTTCTAACCGATGTATGATGGGTGGAATGGTGGGAAATAACTCCTGTGGTGCACATTCATTGATTTATGGCAGTACACGCAACCACACACTCGAAGTAAAATGCCTTTTAAGCGATGGTAGCGAATTAAATTTCAAAGCTTTAAGTCTGGAAGAATTTCAAGATAAAAGAAGAGGAGATTCACTCGAAAATCAACTCTACCAGAATATTTATGAAATACTTTCGTCGAAAGAAAATCAGCAGAATATTCGAAAAGAATTCCCCGATCCAAAAATTGAGCGCCGAAATACGGGTTATGCTTTGGATATATTGCTTGAATCGGAACTTTTTAGCGATAGCAAAACAAAATTTAACTTTTCAAACCTGCTTGCCGGTTCGGAAGGCACCCTTGCTTTTACAACAGAAATTAAACTTAATTTGGAGCCGCTTCCTCCAAAAAACAAAGCTTTAATTTGCGTTCATTTAAACAGTATTGAAGAAGCTTTGCATGCCAATCTGATCGCATTGAAATACAAACCTGTTTCTATCGAATTGATGGATAAAGCCATCATGGATCTGACAAAGAAAAACAGAGCGCAAGCAGAAAATCGGTTTTTTGTCAAAGGTGATCCTGGCGCCTTATTGATTGTTGAATTTATGGAAGAAGAATTTTCGACCATTGAAGAAAAAGCAAAGGCGATGCAATTTGAAATGGAAGCTGCCGGCTATGGATTTCATTTTCCGCTCATTTCAGGCAAAGACATTAAAAAAGTCTGGGATTTGCGCAAAGCTGGCCTTGGCGTACTTTCGAATATGCCCGGCGATAATTTGCCTGTTCCAGTGGTTGAAGACACTGCAGTAAATCCTGAAGCACTGCCTGCCTATATTGCCGAGTTTGATCAAATTCTTAAAAAACACAATAAATCCTGTGTGTATTATGCACATATTGCCACAGGCGAATTGCATTTACGACCGATTTTAAATCTTAAAAAAGCGGAAGATGTTGATCTGTTTCATAGCATTGCGCTCGACACAGCAAAATTGGTAAAAAAATACAGAGGCTCCTTAAGTGGCGAACATGGCGATGGTCGTTTGCGTGGTGAATTTATTCCCCTGATGATTGGAGAAGCCAATTATGAGCTTTTAAAAAGCATCAAAAATACCTGGGATCCAAAACATATTTTCAATCCTGGAAAAATTACCGATACGCCGAAAATGAATACAAACCTGCGTTATGTTTCAGAAACGCAGGCAGAAGAGATAAAAACTGTTTTTCGTTTCGATCAGGGTCCTGGAATATTACGAGCTGCCGAACAATGCACTGGCTCAGGCGATTGCAGGAAGTCTCATCTGATTGGCGGCACCATGTGCCCGAGTTATCAGGCAACGAAAGATGAACGTAATTCAACACGGGCCAGAGCTAATATGTTGCGTGAAGTGCTTACTCAATCAAAAAAAGAAAATCCTTTCGATCAACAGGAACTTTATGAGGTAATGGATTTATGTCTTTCGTGCAAAGCCTGTAAATCGGAATGTCCTTCCAATGTTGATGTTACAAAGCTAAAAGCCGAATTTTTGCAACATTATTACGATGAGCATGGAGTTCCGCTGCGATCCTGGCTTATTGCTAATATCAGTCGCCTGAATGCATTATCAATGCCATTCCAGACACTGATCAAAGCTATTTATAAAAATAAGTTTCTTGCAGGCACTATTCAAAAACTCATTGGATTTTCTACCAAAAGAGAGATGCCATTACTCTATAAAACCACACTGGATAAGTGGTTCGCTAAGCATAAATCAGCTGACGGAAATTCATTCCCAAATGGAAAAGTGTATTTTTTTAATGATGAATTTACTCGCTTTAATGATACGGAAATTGGAATTAAAGCCATTTTGCTTCTCAACAAACTTGGCTACGAAGTAAGCATTCCAAAACATCGCGAAAGTGGTAGAACCTTTTTATCGAAAGGACTTTTACGAAAGGCCAAAGCAATTGCTAATCAAAATGTCAACTTACTTTCAGGAATAATCACTAAAGAAAATCCATTGATTGGCATTGAGCCTTCAACTATACTTAGCTTTCGCGATGAATATCCCGATTTAGTGGATGACTCACTTGTTTCCAAAGCAAAAGCATTGGCAAAAATCGCCTTGACAATGGATGAATTTTTGGCAGCTGAAATCGATAAAGGGAAAATACAAAAAGAGCAATTTACAACTGACTTTCAAGAGATTAAGCTGCACGGTCATTGCCAGCAAAAAGCAGTTGCATCGACCAAAAGCATTTTGAAAGTTTTGAGTTTCCCTGAAAATTATTCTATCAGCGAAATCCCATCTGGTTGTTGTGGAATGGCAGGTTCCTTTGGATATGAGAAAGAGCATTACGATTTATCGATGAAAATTGGTGAAATGGTATTGTTTCCAGCCATTCGCCAGGCAGATGAGAAAACAATAATTGCAGCTTCAGGAACTTCTTGTCGTTGCCAGATTAAAGATGGCACGCAAATTGAGGCACTGCATCCGATTGAAATTCTATATCAAGCACTAAAATAATTAACCAATGAAAATTAGAAACGCAAAAGAAGAAGATATATCAACAATTGTCGATTTCCAATTGGCAATGGCACTGGAAACAGAAAACCTTCAATTGGATAAGCCTACAGTTGAAAAGGGAGTTAATGCTGCTTTTCACGATTCGACGAAAGGACAATATTTTATTACCGAAATTGATGGCGAAGTTGGCGCATCCTTAATGACTACTTTTGAATGGAGCGATTGGCGTAATGGAACGGTTTATTGGATTCAATCGGTGTATGTGAAAGAAAACTTTCGTCGATTGGGAATTTATCGTAAAATGTATGCCTATATTCAGGAATTGGTTAAAAAAGACGACTCTGTTCGTGGCATTCGGTTGTACGTAGACAAAAGCAATATTAAAGCTCAAAAAACATATCAAAATACAGGAATGAACGGGGAGCATTATCAACTATTTGAATGGATGAAATAATTAAATATTTAAAACATAACAATATGAGTAAGAAACTGATTTTTATACTTTTATCAATATTTCTGAGTTTTAGTTATAGCACTAATGCCTCAGCCCAAAAGTTGGAGCAGAAAACAGAAAAAATTGTAAAAGATGTCAAGAAAAAAGTAAAGAAAGTAAAGAAAGTAAAGAAGGACATTAAAAATAGCAAAGAACTAAAAAGGGCAAAGAAAAATCTCAAAAAAGAGGGTAAAAAAATAAAGAAAGCAGGCGCAGAAATAATTGATTCGACAAAAGAGGGAATCGAAAAAGCGAAGAAAAAATTAAAAAAAATAAGAATTAAAGGTGCTGAATAAAGAAAAGGTTGCAGGATTGTGTGTAACTTCTTTTTTACTTTTGCACAGAAATGCAGAACAAGATAATCAATGGTTAATCATTATTCTTCCAAATTAGTTGAAGACACCGTAACAGAGCTTTCAAAGCTACCAGGAATTGGAAAGCGAACAGCTATGAGGCTTGCTTTACATCTACTTAAACAAGAAGTTTCATATAGTGAGCGTTTAGGAAATAGCATTATTAAAATGCGGAACAATATTCAATTCTGTAAACTCTGTCATAATATTTCTGATCAGGAAGTCTGTGAAATATGCAATAACCCAAGGCGTGACCCGAAATTAATCTGTGTTGTGGAAGATATTCGCGATGTTATGGCCATTGAAAATACGGGTCAGTTTCAAGGATTATACCATGTTTTGGGTGGATTAATTTCTCCAATGGATGGCGTTGGTCCTTCCAATTTAACAATTGAACAATTAACCAGTCGCATTAAAAGAGAAAACGTTGAAGAAATTATTTTAGCACTTTCAGCCACCGTTGAAGGAGATACAACCAATTTCTATATTTTCAAGCAGTTGAAAGGTATTTCATTAAAAATAAGCACTATTGCACGCGGTATTGCCATAGGTGATGAAATTGAGTTTGCCGACGAAATAACTTTAGGTCGCTCAATAATTGGACGATTGCCCTACGAAACAGGAATCTAATCAAGCCAAATTAGTTTTCTATTGCAGAATACAAACTACTGTACTAGCGTTTATTATGATTGTTATTTATATCACAAATAAATTAATATTCAATCAAAATTGCACTCTTAATTTTTATACTTTTATATCTTGATAATTGTATACTTGGATTTAATAAATTCAAGTTTATTTATTTAAAAACCATTGCATTATGAGTATAAGCATTATAGGAAGATCGATCAATGAATCGGCTACACTAAAACTAAACGAAACATTTGCCATTTTAAAAGCCAAAGGAGAACCCGTCATTCATCTTGGAGGAGGTGAGCCAAAGAGTAAATCGCCATTGGATGCTATTACAGCATTAACTTCACATGCTAATAGCGGTGAAGTCAGATACGCACCTGCAGACGGCAGTATTGATATGAAAAAGGCCGTAATTAGGTATACTTTAGAAAACTACAATCGCCTTGTAGAACCTAAAAATGTTATTGTATCTAGCGGCGCTAAGCAATCTTTAATGGTTGCTCTTCAAGCAATACTTAATCCTCAGGATGAAGTCATATTCCCTGTTCCTTATTGGGTTTCGTATCCTGAAATGGTAAAACTTTGTGGAGCTATTCCTGTTCCAGTTACCCCAGAAGATGGTACTTTCACACCAACAATGAATGATATTGAACAAAATGTAACTTCTTATACTAAAGCTATTATTATAAATAGTCCTAACAATCCTTCGGGTGCCGTTTATCCTGAAAATTTTATTGCCGAAATCGTAAAATTTTGTGAGAATAAGGGTATCTATCTAATTATGGATGATATTTACCAAAAACTTGTTTATAATAATGTAAAAGTTGCCAACCCTTTCGATTTCGTTTCTGATTTCTCAGAAAATTCGAAACTGATTATCATCAATGGTATTTCAAAGGCTTATGCAATGACAGGCTTTAGAATAGGATGGGCAATAGGTAATAAAGCATTGATTGCCGTGATGTCGAACATACAAGGACACCAAACATCAGGCCCTTCCATTTTATTACAAAAAGCTGCTATTGGCGCGATAAATGGGGTTCAATCAAGCACCAATGCTTTAAAAACCACGCTTGAAAATAATAGGAAAATTTTAATTGAAAGATTAAAAGCATTTAATGGTATTCATTTATTGCCACCCGATGGAACCTTTTACACTTTTGCCGACTTCAGTGCCTATGAAAAAGACTCCACTAAACTATCTAAATTCCTATTGGATAAAGTCAGAGTGCTTACAATGCCTGGTAAAGAATTCGGTATGGATGGTTATCTGAGAATATCCTTCTGTGGATCTATTAAAGATATCAACGAAGGAATAGATCGTATTAAATGGGCTATTGACCCTGACTCAGCAAACGAATTGTATATTGGCGAGCGGAAATTAGTCAGAGACTGGAGATAGTTAAATCGTAATTAATTAATAAGAAAACCAATTAAAAATGAAATACTTGGAATTTGATACACCGGCTATAAAACATGCCGCAGAATTTAAGTCTGATTACGGTTTAGAAAATCATGGATTAGTTCATCTTGACAGAATTTTTTGGAACCTACCAACTGAAGCTTTAGTTGAAGAGGCCGTTTTTCGTGGCGAAGGACATCTGGTAAAAGGGGGTGCTTTCCATGTCTTTACTGGAAAATGGACCGCACGGGCTGCCAATGATAAATATTTCGTAAAAGAAGAAAGTACAGAAAATAAAATTGATTGGGGGTCGTATAACCGCCCAATGACTTCAGAAAAGTTTAATGGACTTTTCGCCAGATTACAAGCCTATTGGCAAGGCGAAGAGCTTTTTGTGCAGGACGTATATGCTGGAGCTCATCCAGAATATCGTTTACCCCTAAGGGTTATTTCCGACAAAGCCTGGTGTTCCCATTTTGCTCGTAATATGCTTCTTTCTGAAAATGATTTAGCTAAACTTAAACAATTCATTCCCGAATTTACTGTTATGGTGGCTCCAAAATTCAAATTGGATCCAAGAATTGACGGAACTTTAAGCGAAACAGCAATCGTCATAAACTTTGAGCAAAAACTAGCCATAATTGCTAATAGCGAATACGCCGGTGAAATTAAAAAAACGATATTCACCATTATGAATTACTTAATGCCATTGCAAGATGTGATGGCAATGCATTGCTCTGCTAATGTTGGTAAAGAAAAAGATGTTGCATTGTTTTTTGGATTGAGCGGTACTGGAAAAACAACTTTATCTGCTGATCCAAAGCGAAATCTAATTGGCGATGATGAGCATGGCTGGAGCGATGATGCTGTTTTTAATTTTGAAGCAGGTTGCTATGCAAAAGCAATACGCCTAAATGCTCAAGCTGAGCCGGAGATTCATGCCTGTACTTATAAATTTGGAACTATATTAGAAAATGTAATTTATGATCTTGCTTCTCGAGAAATAGACCTTGACAATGAAATAATTACTGAAAATACTCGTCTATCCTATCCTCTGGAATATATTTTGAATGCAGTTCCTGAAAAAATGGTTTATTCTCAACCTAAAAATATTGTATTCTTAACTGCTGATGCCCAAGGTGTGATGCCTCCTATTGCTCAATTGGATATGAATCAAGCTATTTATCATTTTATTAGCGGATATACTTCTAAAATTGCCGGGACAGAATTAGGTCTAGGTATCGAGCCTGAAATTACTTTCTCTGCATGCTTTGGTGCTCCTTTTATGGTACATCACCCCTATTTTTATGCTAAATTACTTCGTCAAAAAGCGGAAAGATCTGGTGCGAAA
>Ga0307991_1002712_pt1 | contig 11828 bp, 6 predicted proteins | sample EllFjometagen131_FD_203146 | JGI IMG/M metagenome (GOLD analysis project Ga0307991, IMG submission 203146) | Marine microbial communities from Ellis Fjord, Antarctic Ocean - #131 | ecosystem: Environmental > Aquatic > Marine > Unclassified | place: Southern Ocean | collected 2014-10-08 | reverse complement strand
TATAAATAATATTAAAAAAGAAAATACAAAATTATGAAACACAAAAAAATAACATTTGCAGTCATATTATTAATACTGCCATTTTTTATCTCTGCACAAACATGGGAAGAAGAAAAAGAAAAAATGCAAAAAAAATTTGCAGAACATGTAAAACAAACAAAGCAAGAATTTAATAATTACTTCCAGCAGCAACAAAAAGAATACAAGGAATTTGTCCAAAAAACTGATAGTGCTTATTCAAAATTTCTTTCAAAAACATACAAAGAATATAATCTTTTTGCAGGAATTAAGCCGGAAAAAACACCAAAACCAGATAATATCCCTGTTTTTGTTCCCACAAAAAAAGAAAAGACAATAAAAAAAATTCCTGTCAAAGCATTTGAAAAAATAATTATTCCAAAGCCCATAATAAAACCTGTTATCCGTGAAACTTCACAAGACGAATCAATAGAACTAAAAACTCAACCTAAACAAATCAATTTTTATGGCTCTGAGATATTTTTTAGATATGATAAAAACTTTATAAAAAGTCCTTTAACAAAAATAAATGAAAAAACAATAAGTGATTTCTGGAACAGGATGAGCCAGACAGAATATGAGCATTTTATCAGTCAAATGCAGGATTACAAAATAGAAATGAATCTTAATGACTGGGGCTATTACCTTTTACTTAAAAAAACTTCTGAAAAAATATTCGCGGGTTCAGAAAATCAATCCGAGCTTTTTGTCTGGTATATGCTGTCAAAATCAGGTTATAAAGTCAGGGTTGGCTATAATAATAACAAAGTTTATTTACTTATACCATCGTTTAATACTTTATATGGAGTAAAATATTATACTTTTAACAATTTACGGTATTATGCAATAAATTTAGATGCAGAAAAAATTTTTACATACAAAAAAGATTATCCTGAAGCCAATCTGATAATGGATTTTAATATTAGAAATCCTTTAAATATAGGCAATGCTTTTTCTGAAAAAACTATTAATTTTAATTATTACGAAAAAAAACATTTTTTAAAAATAAAGTATAATACCAATTCTGTTGAATTTTATAAAGATTATCCTGTTACAGATTTAAAAGTATATTTTGATGCAGCTATTTCACATATAGCAAAAGAATCTATTACAGAAAATCTTTATCCTCTTATAAAAGCTCAATCCGAAACAGAAGCAGTCAACTTATTGCTTAATTTTGTTCAGACATCTTTTAAATATAAAACAGACCAGGAATATCTTGGTAAAGAAAAATTTTATTTTCCTGAAGAGGTCTTTTATTATCAGTACTCAGATTGCGAAGACAGGGCAGTTTTATTTGCCTGTCTTGTTAAAAATTTGCTTAACCTTGAAGTTATCGGGCTAAAATATAAAGGACATATTGCTACAGCAGTAAAATTTGATGAAGATGTTTCGGGCGATTATTTTATTTATAAAGGACAAAAATATATTGTCTGTGACCCGACATACTTAAATGCTCCACTTGGTATGAGTATGCCTCAGTTTGCTTATGCGAAAGCTGATATTATAGAATTAGAAAATATTCAGCATAATAAAAAATTAAAAGACAAAATATGGGCTTCTGTATTGGCTTCAGGTGGAAATCACGGCTCTAACAAAAAAGATATTGTTTTTGATAAATCAGGAAATAGCTATGTTACAGGATATTTTAATGAATATGCAAATTTTGGCAAATACAATCTAAAATCTACTGATAACACTAATGACATTTTTTTGGCAAAATATGATAAGACAGGCAAAGTAATCTGGGCTAAACAATCAGGAGGCAATGGAAATGATATTGCTTATAATATTACTCTTGACAAAAATGATAACTGCTATATAACCGGCTCTTATGACAGAACTGCTGTTTTTGGTGATAAAATATTGAATTTAAAAGAAAATTCAGACGTTTTTATAGCGAAATATTCTCAAAATGGAAATCTGCTCTGGGCAAATAAAGCCGGAATTGATAATATATATAATGATGTTAATTTTAATTTTTTGGCAAAATATGACTGTTCAGGCAATCATCAGTGGACAAGAATATATAATGAAACAGAAAATTATGCCAATCAGGGAATATCAATAGATTCTTTAAATAATTGTTATTTATCCGGCTCTTTTTATGCTTTATCAGGTATAGACATTGATGTTTTATCTTTTAATGAATATTCTGAATTTGATAAAATAAAATATGTTAAATCTTTAAATGATAAATTGATTGCTAATGGCTATAATAAAGCTATTGCAGGATTGGTTGCTGCTATTAATTTTACAAAAACCAACGGAAATAGTATTTCAGGAGAAACAATACAAAAAGCTCTAAATAAATATAATCCTGAGTTTAAAAATACATCTCCAAATATTTACAAAAGAATTGGAGGGCTACAGTTTTTAAAAAATTTACAGGGAATAATCACAATAAAAACAGAAGATAGCAAAGATGTTTCATTTGATAAAATAAAGATAAAAAATAATTCAAAAATAAAAACTATTGAATATAAAAGCGGGAATATTGATATTAATATTTTATCAGGAATCAATGTTGGAAAAGCTATTATATGGTATGATCTCAATTATATAAGGTTATATAAAAAAGATGGTAATTTGCTTTTTGATTATCATGACGATACACAGAAAACTTTAAATTTAAAAAAGGATATACTGGATTGATGCAGTTTAAGTGATATTGAAAAATACTTGATTGTTTCAATTAATTTATATATTTATATTTTATTTATTAAAAATAAATTCAAAAGTACTAACCTCTGAGGATTTTAATTGGTCAGACCACGACTAGCTGGCTTTATGAACAAACTCTGAATAGTTACAATAATTTTATGTTGGTTTGCTACTATGCAATGATACTATCTCATTTTATTCTGGTTCAATCATATTAAATAGATTATCTGCCAAATTTTTGTCCAGTTCTTTAAGAATTTTATATTCATTTAAAGATGAACCTGAATCTTTTATCATTAAATAAGCCAGTCCCAGATTATAGTGTGCTTCAGCAAAGTTTTGCTTAATTTGAGTTGCCTGCTTAAATGCCTTAATAGCTTCTTGGTAGCATTCAAAGTTAAGATAAGCCACGCCCAGATTACAATATACATCGGCAATATCAGGGTTAATGCTGATAGACTTCTTAAATGTCCCGATAGCTTTTTGGTAATTTTTAAGTTTACTATAAGTTACACCCAGATTATAGTATGCATCAGCAAAATTCGGATTAAGCTGAATTGCCTTTTTGTATTGCTCAATAGCTTCTTGGTAGCGTCCCAGAGTGCCATAAACTACGCCCAGATTATGATGTGCATTAGCAAAATCCGGCTTGAGTTGAATTGCCTGTTTGTATTGCTCAATAGCTTTTGGGTAGCGTCCAAAATTAGCATAAATTATGCCCAAATTATAGTATGCATCAGCAAAATCCGGCTTGAGTTGAATTGCCTGCTCAAATGCCTTAATTGCTTCCTGGTAGTGTCTAATATTGGTATAAATCATGCCCAGTCCAAAGTATGCATTAGCAAAGTTATGTTTGATACTAATAGCTTGCTTATAATTCTCAATTGCTTTTTGGTAGCATCCAGTATTGCCATAAGTTAGACCTATACCAGAGTATACTTCGGCATAATCAGGTCTTATTTTAATTACCTGCTTAAATATATTAATTGCTTGTTGCCAGTATTCAAGTTTATTATAAACCACACCAAGATTATAATATGCATCAGCAAAATCAGGGTTAACCAGGATTGCCTGCTTAAATGCTTTAATTGCTTTTTGATAGTATTTAAGGTTAGCATAAGCCAGTCCCAGATTACAATATGCTTCTGCAAAGTCTGACTTGATTTGAATTGCCTTCTTGTAAACATCAATTTCTTCCTGATAGTGTTCAATATTACTATAAGTAAGTCCAAGATTAGAGTATGCTTCTGCAAAGTCTGGATTAATTTGAATTGCTTTCTTGTATTGCTCAATTGCTTCCTGATAGCGTCCAAGATTAGCATAAGCTGCACCCATACCAAAGTATGCGTCAGCAAGATTGGGATTGATGCGAATTGTCTGCTTATAAGCATTTATGGCTTCTTCAACGCGACTAAGTTTGTCATAAGCAAGTCCCAGACTAAAATATGCATCGGCATAATCAGGATTAATACTGATAGCGAGATTAAATGACTTAATAGCTTGTTGATATTCTTTAAGTTTACTATAAGTTAAGCCCAGATTGTAGTGTGCTTCAGCAAAATCCGGTTTGAGTTGAATTGCCGTTTTGTATTGCTCAATTGCTTCTTGATATCGTGCAAGGTTAGAATACACTGTTCCCAAACCAAAGTGAACTTCTGTAAAATCCGGCTTGAGTTGAATAGCATGTTTATATACCTCAATTGCTTCTTTGTATTGCCCAAGAATACTATAAGCTGTGCCCAGTCCAAAATATGCATCAGCAATATCAGAATTAATATTGATAGCTTTTTTAAATGACTTAATTGCTTGTTGGTAATATTCAAGTTTACTATAAATTATACCTATATTGTGGTATGCCTCAGCAAAATCTGGTTTGAGTTTAATTGCCTGTTTGTATGCATTAATTGCTTCCTGGTATCGTGTAAGCTTAGAATATACTGAGCCAAGGCCAAAATATGCCTCAACAAAATCAGGATTAAGTTGAATTACCTGTTTAAAGGCATTAGTTTCTTCCTGATAGCGTCCAAGTTTTTTATATATTACACCAAGATTGTAGTATGCCTTATCAAAATCAGGTTTGAGTTGAGTTGCCTGTTTATATGCCTCAATTGCTTGTTGGTAAAATCCGAGATTGCCATAAGATAGTCCCATATCAAAATATGCCTCGGTATAATTGGGCTTGAGCTGAATTGCCTGCTTATATGACTTAATTGCTTGTTGGTGGTCATCAATAATATCATAAGCCAGTCCAAGATTATAATGTGCCTCAGCAATATCAGGTTTAATTTTAATAGCTGACTTAAATGCCTCAATTGTTTTTTTGTAATATTTAAGATTACCATAAGTAGCACCAAGTTCCAAATATACCTCAGTAAAATCGGGCTTTATATAGATTGCCTTTTTATATACCTCAATTGCTTTTTGGTGGTATCCAAGAATATTGTAAATTATACCCAGATTATGGTATGCATTAGCAAAATCTGGCTTGAGTTGAATTGCCTGTTCAAATGTCATGATTGCTTCCTTATAGTATTTAAGTTTAGAGTAAACTACGCCTATATTATAGTATGCTTCGGCAAAATCGTGTTTAAGATGAATTGCCTGCTCAAATGTTTTAATGGCTTCTTCGTAGTCCTCAAGCTTATAATAAACTATTCCCAGATTATAGTATGCTTCGGCAAAATCCGGCTTTATATAAATTGTCTGTTTATATGACTTAACAGCTTCTTGATTGTATCCAAGATTAGCATAAGCCATCCCCAAATTATAGTGTGCTTCAACAATATTAGAGTCAATTTTAATTGCCTGTTTATATGCCTTGATTTCTTCCTGATAGAGTCCAAGATTAGCATAAACTACTCCTAGATTACAATGAGCATCAGCAAAGTCTGGATTAATTTTAATTGCCTGTTTATATTGCTCAATTTCTTCCTGATAGAGTCCAAGATTAGCATAAGCTATTCCAAGATTGTTGTATGCCTCGGCAAATTTTGGGTTTATTTCAATTGCATGCTTGTATGCTTTAATCTCTTCCTGACAGAGGCCAAGATTACCATAAGTTACGCCCAGATTGCAGTATGCCTCAGCATAGTCAGGTTTTATACTTATAGTTTGCTTAAATGAATTAATTGCTTCTTGATATTTTTTAAGTTTACAATAAATTATACCAAGATTATAGTATGCCTTGATAAAATTGGTCTTTATTTGAATCGCCTTCTTGTATAACTTAATTGCTTCCTGATAGTGTCCAAGGTTATCTTTACAATATCCGGCATAGAAATAGTAATTAGCATTGTATAGGTCTTTTTCGATAGCTTGTTCAAAATAGGGAAGAGCATTTTTATAATCTTCTATCCAGATAAAAATAAGTCCTTTAAGAAATGGTTTCTCTGCAGAGTCATGTAAATTTTTTATTCTATTTGCTTCCCATTTAGCAAGAGTTTGTCCTTTGTTATGTGTAAGTTTCATCACTCTCTTACCAGGTATGACAAAATTCATGTCTTGACCTTTAATCATTTTAAAAGTTGAAACTCCGACAATATCGCCTTTCATATTAATTACAGGACTGCCGCTATAATTTGGAGACAAAGGTGTGCTAATCTGAATAATTCTCCCAAATTCAGGAATATCCCGAACTGCCGAGATTATACAATCTGTAACTGTTTGTTTAGGTTCTAAAGAACTTCCAATTACGATAATATGTTCGCCTTGTTCAAGTATAGAATTACTTACTGACAAATATGACACAGCATTATAAGGAATATTTGTAGATACCCGTATAATATCACCTTGTCTGTCTTCTGTCATAACTTGCATAATATGATAAACTTGCCCTTCTGCTGTTTTTACATCAGCACTGCTTACGCCTTCAAGAATATGATAGTTGGTAATAACATCACCATCTTTACTGATAAAAAATCCATTTCCTTGCTCAATGATTTTCCCTTGCTCATCATAAGTTATAATAGTAACAACAGATGGTTTAACTTTTTTGACAAATACTGGCAAATTTTTCTGTGCCTGTGATAAAGTAGAAATACAGAAAAAAAATATAATACAAGGTATTAAAAACCATTGATGTATATCTTTTGTAATTTGTTTCATACGTTTATATTTTCATATACTGAATCAGGCAACTGCCTGACAGCACAAATTTTATCTCATAATTAACAAGATAAAGTTCAATATTTGATGTTTGACATTTGACCTTTCAAGTTTTTAGTTATTAAACTCTAAACTCTAAACTGTCTTTGGTCATGGATGTTTCATATTTATTTTTTTTATTTTGATTATCAATTAGTTATGCTCTCCAATACTTCAGTAAAAAGTACAATCTTATGGATTATTTATAATCGGTAAAAATACAAAATATTGTGTATTATATACATAATTAGTGTCTGTCTATAACAATACTTTTTGTCATTCTGAACTTGTTTCAGAATCTATAATAACTTGATAATCAGATTCCGAAATAAATTCGGAATGACAATATGAGAAAATATTATTTGTTTTCGTGCAGGCACTATTTATCAGCTTTAACGGTTTTCAAAAATTTAAAAATTAGACTTTATAGACGGACTCTAATTATTGTCAATGGAACATATTTAATTCCAAATCTTTAGGATTTGATTTAGAGAATCATAAAACACGTTGGGATTCTGAAAGAATACCATATAAGACAGATAATACAGAAGTCAGATGGGGATTTGGGATATTTTTACATAATTATAAATTTGCAGATGTAAAAAGTTAGAAATAAATTGGAAATACAAAAAAATAATTATTGTATGGACATAAATAAATTTTGTCTAAACCAAAAAACATACAAATTCAGAATAACTGACCTCTGGGGATTTCAATTTAATACTAATTTATAGTGTAAAAAAATAAAACTGCGAATTAATTATTGCCACAGATTCACAGATTATAATTGAATATTTTATTTACCAATCTGTGAATCTGTGGCAATTTATTATTTAAAACACAAAATTAAGTGGTATTTTTTTAATGATAATTAACATTATGGTGACAGGAAAATATTTTCATATAACACGTGTAATGGTTTTATATTAAATGATATACGATATTTTTCTTTAATTTTTTAGTGATACAATTATAAAAATTAGGTATCATTTTCAAATCCTCAAAAAAATTTAATGAGTTTCCACAATATCCTGTATATATATGTTTTATATTAAATTATGGTCATTGAGGTCAGTTCTTCTGAGATTACGGATTATGAAATTCAAAATGCCTGCGAATACTTAAAATTGTTATATTGTTAAATTGTTATATTCTTATATTACTCACTGTCCGCCTTATGCGGATAAGATTTTGATTAGAGCAATTAGAAATTATAAAAAAATTCTATATAAAATATTCTGCCAAAAAATACACGAATATTATAAATAATATCCTAAATGGATTGACTTGTATAGTAATAAGAAAATTGACTAAGGGATTCTAACAAAAAATTCCTCACTGGGTTCAGTATAAACTCCGCGGAATAAGGAATCTCAAGCTAAATAAAAATAGGGTAGCTGGTAAAATACTATTTTATGTAGCAGCTCAAAATAATATTTAGCCAATAAAAAAAAATATTTATTCCATTATTAATTTAAAAAACTATATTTGCACTCTATTTCTAAATTTAAAAAAATAAATATTTTAAAAAATTATAAATATGACAAAAGCAGAAATTATAGCAGAAATTGCAAGCAAAACAGGAATTGGAAGAGTTACAGTTAAGGCAACTGTTGAAGCTTTTATGGACTCTATAAAAGAATCCCTGATCAATGGTGATAATGTTTATCTAAGAGGATTTGGTAGCTTTATTATTAAAAAAAGAGCTGAAAAAACAGGAAGAGTTATTTCTAAAAATACTACTGTTATTATTCCAGCTCATAATATTCCTGCTTTTAAACCTGCTAAAATTTTTACCGATGAAGTTAAAACAAAAGTAAAATAAAAATATTTTACTTTTCTGCCTGATGCGGATACTCATATCAACAGAAACAATAACTAAACTTTTTAATATTATTAAGTTTAGTAATTATATAATATTTTTTAACACATTAAATCAATAAGTTATATGCCTAGTGGAAAAAAAAGAAAAAGTGATAAAATGTCTACACATAAACGAAAAAAACGTTTAAGAAAAAACAGACATAAAAAGAAATAAAAAAAATCAGGGTTCTATTTTATTTTCTTAACCATTTATTTCACAGTATTTTTTACTCTCAATAGAATAGCATTCCATTTTGAATCAAATCAGTAAATAGTAATATTTGCATAAAAATAAATTTGTCGTGGATAAAGAATTAATTATAGATGCGCATACTTCAGAAATTAATATTGTTTTTTTAGAGGATAAACGTCTTGTAGAATTTCATAAAGAAAAAAAAGATAATAATTATGCTGTCGGTGATATTTATCTTGGAAGAGTAAAAAAAATAGCATCAGGGCTTAATGCTGCTTTTATTGATATAGGATATAAAAAAGATGGTTTTTTGCATTATTTTGATACTAATCAACAAAATATAAAAACTTTATATAAATATACCAAACATGTTATTTCCGGCAATTATAATCAAAAACAACCTGTAAATAATAAATCTACAAAAGAGAAAGAAGTTAAAAAAATATCTGATATATTGAATCTTAACCAACAAATTTTAGTTCAAGTATCAAAAGAACCAATATCAACTAAAGGTCCAAGGATATCCTGTGATATATCATTTGCCGGTAGATATCTCGTGCTTATACCTTTCTCAAATCGCGTTTTTATATCCCAAAAAATAAGAGATGATGAAGAAAGAGACCGACTAAGAAAGCTCGTCAATAGCATCAAACCAAAAAATACAGGCATTATTATCAGAACAGTTGCCGAAAATAAAAAGGTAGCTGACCTGGACGCAGACCTAAAAGATTTATTCGGAAAATGGAAAAGCTGTATTGATAAACTACAATCAGCCAAAGCACCACAAAAAATATTTGGAGAACTTAGTCTTGCCTCAACTGTAATCAGAGATATGTTTAATGAATCTTTCAATAATATATATATTAATGATGATTTGCTTTTTAAAGATATTAAAAATTATATTAAAATCATTGCTCCTGAAAAAATAAACATTGTTAAACAATATAAAGAAAAAACACCTATCCTTGAACATTTTAATGTAGAAAAACAGATTAAAAGTTCTTTTGGAAAAATAGTAACAATAAAAAACGGCGCATATTTAATTATTGAACATACAGAAGCTTTACATACAATTGATGTAAACAGCGGACGCCAAATAAAATCTAATAATGACCAGGAAGCTAATGCTATTGAGATAAACCTTAATTCAGCAATTGAAATAGCACATCAAGTACGACTTCGTGATATTGGTGGAATTATTATTATTGATTTTATTGATATGCACGAAAGTCATAACCGCAGAATTCTTTACGAAAAAGTAAAAGAAGAAATGAAAAATGACCGCGCCAAACATACTATACTACCTGTCAATAGATTTGGATTAATACAAATCACACGACAAAGAGTCAGACCTGAAACAAGTATTAATACACTTGAAAAATGTCCTGTATGTGGAGGCACAGGAAAAATTGAAGCAAGTATAACCATTATTGATAAAATAGAAGATAATATAAAATATCTTACAGAAAAACAAAACGAAAAATACCTTAAAATAACAGTCCATCCATTTATCCATGCATATCTTACAAAAGGATTTTTTTCTATACAAAAAAAATGGTCTCTTAAATTAAAAAAACATATTAGTATCTGTAAAATGTCATCTCACCATCTCCTTGAATATCATTTCTTTAACAAAGATAATACTGAGATAATAATAAATTAATCCTAAATACTATTTCTAGAAAAACTATACTCTGTTATGTAACAATAATAGTCGCTTCGCTCCATTGAAAAATGAAAACTGCAAAGTTTTTCTAATTTCTTCTATTTTGCATTTTTTAATTTATTTTCTGCATTGAGACATTCGCAGAATGTCGCCTATATCTTGTTGGCTGTTTGGTATTAGATGTCAATTGCTATAACCAAATCTACGCAACTGCTTCTCGCTGTTACGCCAATCTTTACTGACTTTTACAAATAGCTCAAGATAAACATGCTTTTTCAAAAATTTCTCAATATCTCTCCTTGCTTCTATGCCTATTTTTTTTATTGCTTTCCCTTTATGCCCTATAATTATAGATTTTTGTGAATCACGTATAACATAAATAATAGCACGAATATTTACTATTTTATTCATTTCTTTAAATGTCTCTATCATTATTTCAACAGAATATGGTATTTCCTGTTTATAGTAAATAAATATCTTTTCACGTATAGTTTCTGAAACAAAAAATCTTTCAATCTTATCACTTAACTGGTCCTTAGGAAAATAAGCAGGTGATACAGGAAGTTTTTTAAGTATTTTGCTAAAAATAAAATCTATATTAAATCCTTTAAGTGCAGAAACAGGTATTACATCAGCTTTACTTAACTTATTATTCCAGTAATCAATCTTATTCTCTACTGTTTTTTGGTCAGAGATGTCAATCTTATTAATCAATACTAATATTGGTTTATCTGTCATCTCTATTCTTTTTAATATTTCATTATGTTCAAATTTTTCATTAATATCTATAACCAATAAGAATATATCTGCATCCTGTATAGCTGTATCAATAAAACTCATCATTGCCTTTTGCAAAAGATAATGTGGCTTAAGAATTCCCGGTGTATCAGAATAAACTATCTGAAAATTTTCTCCGTTAGCAATTCCCATTATCCTATGACGCGTTGTCTGTGCCTTTGATGTGATAATTGAAAGCTTCTCTCCTAACAAAGCATTCATCAATGTGGATTTTCCTGCATTAGGATTACCAATAATATTTGCAAATCCTGCTTTATGATTATCCATAAATAAAAAAATATTAAAAAACATTTGTAAAGCAAAGAAACAAAATATATCTTTGCATTTTAATTTTAAAAGTCATATTTTTATAAATATTAAGGGGAGTTCTAATAATTGGTTTTGTATATGAAAGTGAGCGAAAAATATCAGTATGAGGCGGAGGGTAAAATATTCCGCAGGCATAGCCATAGCTATGGTGAGGAAAGATTTTGCCCGACAACG
>Ga0307991_1002711_pt1 | contig 11833 bp, 7 predicted proteins | sample EllFjometagen131_FD_203146 | JGI IMG/M metagenome (GOLD analysis project Ga0307991, IMG submission 203146) | Marine microbial communities from Ellis Fjord, Antarctic Ocean - #131 | ecosystem: Environmental > Aquatic > Marine > Unclassified | place: Southern Ocean | collected 2014-10-08 | reverse complement strand
AGGTTGAATATCTACAGTTGTGCTTTGAGATTTGGGATATGGATATTTATCTGCAAAAGCTTTTCCACGCGGATCTGTGATTTCACCGGCAATTGCACTATAAGCAACGCAGGCAGGAGAAGCCAGATAAATACTCGCTTCTTTATTTCCCATTCTTCCTTTGAAATTCCTGTTAGCTGTAGAAATAACAGTGTATCCGTCTGCAGGAATTCCCTGTCCCGTTCCCAGACAAGGTCCGCAGGAAACTGCCAAAACACTTGCTCCCGCATTCATAAGTTTGGTTGTCAATCCTTCTTCTATCATTTGCAGATAGATCTCTTTGGAAGCAGGAATTACCAGAAGTTGGAAGCCTTCGGTAACTTTTTTCTCATCCAGAATTTCTGCTGCGATGCGGATATCTTCTAATCGACCATTCGTGCAAGTTCCAATGAGTCCCTGATTTAATTTTGTTCCCTGAACTTCCGATACTGCTTTCACATTATCCACGTGATGCGGAGCTGCTACAAGAGGGAAAATATCTTCCAAATTCAACTCGATCTCTCTTTCATAAACTGCATCTTTATCTGCCCAAACACCATTTTTTATTTTCTCACCAAGGAAATCTTCCAGAACTTCGTCAGGCGGGAATACTGCATTTTTGGCACCCATCTCAGAAGCGAGATTAGTGAGGGTCATTCTCTGAGCCATTGAAAGTGTTTTTACACCATCTCCGTGAAATTCAATGCTCATATAATTTGCTCCGGCAGAGCCGATCATTCCAATTATCCACAGCGAAATATCTTTGGCATAAACACCTGAATTTAATTTGCCATTTAATGTAACCTTGAGTGTGTTGGGAACGAGGAACCATGTTTCACCTCGTTTCCAGATACCTGCTGATTCCGTTCTGTCGATTCCGACAGCAAGAGCATTAAAAGCACCGGCAGTACAAGTGTGGCTGTCACTTCCCACAATTATCATTCCGGGTTTAGCGTGATAGCTCATTACTTGATGACAAATTCCTTCACCAACATCGTGGAATTTATTGACTTTTTGCTCAGTCACAAAATCACGAATATTTTGATATTGATTTGCCAGCTTGGCATTTGTAGGTGGAGCATTGTGATCTAAAACAACAAGTAATTGATCTGCATCAAAAACTTTTTTTCCACCCATTTTATTGAATGTGTTTTTTATACTGGCTGTATTATCGTGAGTGAGTACAATATTCGGTTTACGAAAAACAATCGCACCTTTTTCTGCTTTAAGTATTTTTTCAACAAAAGTTTTTCCCTTCATCTTATAACCTCCTAAAATATTGTTTGACAAAAAATTATAATCATTATTATCGGAATCAATCCAGTTATCTGGAGATGGATGGCGAATGCTATTGCCCCCGTAAGGGGGTTTTTTTTATGGTAATTTTTTCAAACCATAACCCAATAGTTTATCCTCTTTTTGATAATATTTAGATTGAATCACTTCTATTATTTTATCTCCAAAAATCTCTTTATTCTTCTCTTGAAAATTTAAATGTAATAAAAGCTGTCTTCTTGATGGATGTGCAATAAGATCAGCAAGTTGTAATCCGTCGATATTAGCAATCTTGGATTTTACCTTAAGTTGTTTAGAAGTCAAGTGGTTATGAAAAATTTCTGAATCAATATAGGGCGTTCCTTCTTTATAAAGTTCAGAAAATGATCTCTTAAGCCTCATGTCTTCTCTCCCACCTCGTGATTCAATCATTACATCACCAACGAAATTAAATTCTTCTAGAAAGAATAAATATCTCTCCATCATCACAGCAAGACAATAATGGTATGGATCATATCTTCACACCTTATATAATTCAAGATGTTCCTTTTTATCAATTAAGATAGTAATTATTTTGTAATCCCATTCAGATAATTTCTCTAGAATAGTTTTATTAAAAAGTTTTTCTATTTCTGGATCGCGAAGTTTTTCAAATGGATGTTTTTTATTAATCATTTCTTTACGATGAAATATGATTGGATCGTCAGGGTGCTGTCCGAGAATATCATTTTTGATAATTTCCATCTCAATATGTATAACAGATCGAACATATTCTAGATTCAGAATTATACCTGTTAAAGTTAAGAATCTATGATTAGGGTTATTTGAACTGGCTAAGTCCGAATTTCCGGTTTCATCGATATAGATTCGGTATTTTTTCATTTTCACTTCAAGAAATTGGTTCCCAAATTTGAATTCAGGAACCGTAATTCCAAATTAGCTTAGCAATCCATCTCTCTTATAAATTTCCATCTGAACATCAAAGAATTTACTGATCTCAACCTTTTTGCCATTTTCCAGATTTTCCATAACTCCATTTTCGATATCGATTTTAACTTTATCCCTTTGTTTGAGTTGCAGCTCATCAATATTTGCATAAGTTAAGATTGGGAAAGCAGCATTAATGGCATTTCGCTCGTAAATTGAACCGAAGGATTCAGCAAGTATTATTTGAACACCGAGTGATTTGAAACAATCTACAGCTTGCTGGCGAGAGCTTCCGGCACCAAAGTTTTTCCCAGTGATAACAATATCTCCAGATTCTGCTTTTGTGGCAAAATCTTTCCAACCTTCCAGATTATCAAATGTGTATTGTCCCATCTCATTAATGTCAGTAATAGTGAGATAACGATTGTGAAAAATCATATCTGTATCGATATCATCTTTGAAAATTAACCAAACTTTTCCTTCGATGATAACAGGTCTTTTTGAAATTACTTTTTCTTTTGAGGAAACTTCTGCTTTTTCAATTTTTCCCGTAGCCTTAAATTCTGCCGGTTTTTCCGGAATTCTATCGGGAGTTGTTATATAACCAGCAATTGTTGATGCGGCAACTTCTGCAGGAGAACCAAGAAAAACATCTCCCTTTCCTTGTTTACCAGCAAAGTTTCTATTACCCGTACTTATAGTAACTTCACCAGGTCCATTTTGTCCGATCTGTCCAGCTGCACAACCTGCACAACCGGCATTTCCTATTAAAGCACCTGCACTTTTGAAAATATTAATTATCCCTTCTTCCAAACATTGATTCCAAACTTCATCGGTGGAAGGAACTATTTTTAAAATTACTCCGGGAGCTGTTTTTCTTCCTTTCAGAATTTTTGCAACTTCCCGCATATCCTCAATTCTACCATTTGTACAACTTCCAATGAAACCTGAGTCGATTTTTGTTTGGAAGACTTCGTCTATACTTACAGAATCATCAGGATGGCCCGGGCGGGAAACCATTGGAATAAATTTGGAAATATCTAATTCTAATTCCTGATCATAAACAGCATCATTATCGGCTTCCACTTTTATTAGCTTTCTGCCAGAACGGGTTTCGCAATATTCCATTACTTCATCGGAAGGAGTAATAAGCACAATAATTGCACCCATTTCTGTTGCCATTGATGAGATCGTGATTCTTTCATCTAAAGTGAGTTTATTAACTTCATCGCCATACAATTCTACAGCGTAACCGAGAAGTGTATTGGCTCCGAATTTATTAAGAAGATTCAGTACAATATCTTTGGCATAAATATTTTTGGGACGTTTACCATTGAAGGTAAGTTTCACAGATTTAGGAACTTTGAACCAGCTTTTTCCACTTGCCCAGGCAGCAGCAATATCCTGATCTCCCATTCCCTGTCCGAAAGCGCCTATCGATCCCAGAATATTGGCGTGTGAATCCGTTGAGATAAAAGTGCAACCCGGAGTTACCAATCCTTTATCTATCACAAGATGTGTTCCAATACCGGAATTTACATCATAAACTTTTATCCCTTTTTCGCGTGCATACATTCGGCAAAATTGCTGACTTGTTGCATATTTCGGATCGGATGTCGTAGGGTAGCAATCGAAAGTGAAAAATGTTTTGCTGATATCTTCAACTTCCAGTCCGTTATTTATTAGATTCTTTACTACATTCGGTCCACCGAAATCTCTGGCAGCACGTACATCGATTCCAATATCGATAATCTCACCTGGAATTACTATATCTTTTGTGGAGTGATTTGCCAGGATTTTTTCAATTAGTGTTAAAGCCATAATTTCTCCTTGCTTTGTAACTCGATCAGCTTGATCGAGAAATTATTATAGCGATCAGGTTGATCGCTATACATTACACTTTCAGTCTTTCTTTAAATGGAAGGAATGTCATAAAATCTGCGTGATGAACAAGATAAGCTTCTGTTGTTCTTTTCACCATATTTCCTTCACCAGCGTGAGTTGCAATAATATGACATACTTCCGGTGGACATCCGCATTCTTCTGCTATGGAAACACCACTAAAAGGATGACGTAAATATTTTCCATAAGTTCCCTGAACGGATCTGCCATTTTCGTCCAATACATATTCCAAGAGTTTACCAACATCTGCTAAAATTGCACCGGCAATGAGAACATCCATATCAATAGGAAGTTCACCATGATAAAATTCAATACACTTTTCACCTGCAGCTTTAGCAATATGAACCACGCTACGTTTGTGATCCATAAAAGTAACTTTAAGATCTGGTCCACAGAGAAGTGTGAAAGGAATATTATTCAAATCTTCTGATGATAAAACACTTTTCTTTAATGCCAGTTCCCAGGTTTTGGTTACACTCTCTCTAAGCTCATCATTCTCGATCCAAGCAATTTCCGGCCATAGTTCCATTATTTCCATATTCTCTCCTTATTAAAAAGTCTAGTTACGAAGTTTGTCTTCGTAATGATTATGCAATACATTCCCAAGAAGAACTTGGGAATGAGGAATTAAATTTTTATAAAGCAGCTATAATTGCATCTGTCATTTGAGTAGTAGAAGCTGCACCTTGCTCAAGAACTTCCTGACATCCTCGAAGTTTAAGCATATCATAAGCTTTAATTTTACCCTCTTCTACAACTTTAGCTACTGCATTTCTAATCTTTGTTGCTTTTTCAATTTCTCCGATATGATCGAGCATCATACAAGCTGACATTATCATTGCAATCGGATTAACGATGGAAGGATCAAGTTTTTCATATTTTGGAGCAGAACCGTGAGTAGGTTCAAATATAGCAATTTCTTTCCCGATATTAGCACTGCAAGCAAATCCCAATCCGCCAATCAATCCCGCAAAACCGTCGGAAACAATATCTCCAAACATATTTCCAGCAATGATAATTCCGTAAGTTTCAGGATTTTTAGTCATCCACATCATCTGAGCGTCTATATTTGTATAATTGAATTGTATGCCGTCATATTCTTTTTCCATTTCACGACAGATTGCCAGCATCATACCACTGGTTTCTCGAATCACGTTGGGTTTTTCGCAAAGAGTAACTCTTTCATAACCAAATTTCTTGGCATATTCAAAAGCAGCTCTGATGATTCTTTCTGAATATTTTTTAGTGAAAATACGAGTTGAAATCGCTAATTCATCTTTAGGTGACCAACTAAAATTTTTCACAAATTTCGGATGAGTCATAAAGGCATCATAAACTTGTTTCGAAGGATCTGTCCATTCCACGCCGCCATACAAGCCTTCTGTGTTTTGACGGAACACAACAACATCAACTTTTGGTTCTTCGATAGTGTCATTTGGTCCTCTACAAATAAAATTGAGTGGATTTCCTGAAAATGTTTTACACGGTCGCTGACAAATATCAAGTTGGAAATGTTGACGTAATCCTACAATGGGGCTGTAATAAACAAAACCTTTATCCGCTAATTTTGGATCGAGTTCTTTGGCAGCTTCACTTTTTGGTTTAGATGTTATTGCTCCGAATAGACTGATCTTGTGTTTTTCTAAAAGATCCAAAGTCCTTTGTGGAAGAGGATTTCCTTCGTTACACCAGAATTTCCAGCCAATATCAGCATGTACATATTCTGCTTCGAATCCAACTGCATCGAGTACTCTTAAGGTTTCATCTAAGACTACTTTACCTATGCCGTCTCCCGGCATTGTTACGATCGTTCTTTTACTCATTTTCTTTTCTCCTCGTTTTATTTTATCAGTATCATTTTATTTGTTTTTTCGAAATTATTTGTTTTCAATCTATAAAAATACAAGCCAGATGAAACTGGTTTATTGTTGTTGTTTTTACCGTTCCAGACTGCCGTCCCTTCGACTCCGCTCAGGGTGACAGGTAATTCTTTGACTTTCTGACCTTTTATATTATAGATTCCAATTTCGGTTGATTCAATTTCGTTAATGTCTGAAATCTGAAACCTGATTTCTGTACTAGGATTAAACGGATTTGGGTAATTAGTCAATCCGCAATCTGCAAATTGCAATACTTCATCAATTTGGTTATTCCCATTGTTAAAATACACTGTCATAGAATCAACAGTTGTATTCAAACAAGCGTCGCGCGCAGTTACTTTAAAAAAGTAGTAATTATCTGGGAACTGAGTTGAATCAAAAATTTCTGCTGCATCATCCACTGTGATAAGCGAATCACCATTGGAATTTGTGATAATATGATAATATTCTCGATCTTGATAATTTCCTATAGAATAACAGGCTGCATCGCGAGAATATATTGTATGCAAAATCATATTATCAGCTGTCCCAGAAAGATAAGTATCCAGATCAAAATCGTAAACATAAGAAAACTGTTCAAAAAGAATAGAGTTAAGATCATTAATTGAGTGAAGTGAGTAGCTGAGATCATGAATATCTATCTTCCAATACCAGTGATTTGCTTGATCATAACATTTTGCAATAATATCAAATTCTCCTGTAAGATCCAAAGGATTCAAATATTCTCCATTCTGTGCTCGGAAGGCGAAAAGCTCATCATCCATAGCATTTTCAAAAAATGGTGGAATAGTATCCTGGATATTTGTTACATCGAAAAGAATATTCTCGGTGGTCCACCAATCACCATACCATTGTGCTCCAGTGCAAAATACCCGGGCAAAATGGATATGAGTAAAATCAAAATAATTCCAGGGATAAAGAGTTCCCAGCAGATCACCAGCAAATACTTCATCACCCACATTAACCGTGATGGAGTTTTGATTCAAATGAGCATATAGATAACCTTCTGTTTCAGTAGCAACATCTTCATTGGCAATGGCAACACGCCAGTAGGCATCACCGCCTGTTGAAAGTACAGCTTTCACAAAACCGTCGTGAACTGCATAAACTTCCTGATGGTCATCTCCCAGAAAATCGACTCCGGGATGTAAATATGGATCTCCACCATACGTCTGAATTTCGGCGTAACTATTCCCGATCGGGAATGGGAAATCTTCTTCTCCATAATTCAGTGGAGCATAGATTGGTTCATGATTTCGGTTTGAATTTCTGTCAAATTCTATTGATTCAAGTGATTCAATTCGTTTATCAGTAAATTCACAAAGTGAGAAGCTGGAATCTTTTTTCAAAGCAAAGTAAAGTTTACGATCGATTACTTTTGCTTCAAAAATTACATCGTTAAAAGTTTTAATTTTCTCTAATCTTGAGTCGATTATAAAAACGGAGTGTTTAGTAATAATATGTGCAAGTTCATTTTTAAATAGAACAGCTCGGATATTTTCACTAATAGGATATATTATTTTTTTATAATGTAGATTATTTTGCTGATCGACAAAGAGTGGATTTCCCAAATTATCCACAGTAAATTGAATCGATTTCTGGTAAGTTTTAATCTTTTTTCCTTCAATATCAAGGACTTGCAGATTGTGTCCATCAAAGTATGCTGCAAAGTTTTTCTTTGTTGATAATTTGATATTAATAGCTTTTTCTAATTCATTATAAAAAAGTAACTCACCATCCCTATTATAGATCCTAAGCCAAGTTGGAAGATTTTCATGTTCACCGGTTAAAGTTAGGTATCCATTTTGAACTTCCAGTAAAGAATTTCCTATCAAAGTTTTCCCATCAACTTCTACGAAATATTCACCTTTATCATAATAAAAATGAGCATTCGAGCCAATGTGGCTTGAAGTAATATGACCAAATTCATTTAATGTAATTTTAGCTGAAAGAGAAAGAGTTAAAATGAACAAAATTGAAATCAAAATATACTTATTCATAAACCTGCTCCTTTCTTTAAACAAAATATATTATTATTTTTCCACTTTTCTAATTGTATCCAAGATGGTTCCATCAATCCATTCAACAACAGCTACTGCTTCATCAGAGAGTTTTGGTTTAGCGGGAATTCCGCATATTTGATCTATTTCTTTTTTCAGGTCTTTAATATCACGGATGGGAAGAGCTGAATTCTTAGTTGCTTCAATCAAATCTTTTCTTAATGGATTAATTGCTATTCCTCGCTCAGTAATTATCACATCAACAAGCTCACCTGGAGCGACAAGTGTGGTAACCTTATCTTTTATTACAGGAATTCTATCTCGGAATGATGGAACTGCCAGAATAGTGCATTTTGCCAACATGCAGTTTTGAAAACCACCAATACCGTGAAGCATCCGTCCATCACTGTGTGAAACACAATTTGCATTGAATTTTACATCAACTTCTGTGCTGCCCAATACGATAACATCCATCATTTGGACAAGATTTCCTTTAGCGTGGAAATCATAAATATCAAAGATATCGATTGGAATATGATTGGGGTTGTCACGCAAGGATGAGAGAGCTTCCAAACCGAAAGTTTGACCATCAAAAATATAATCGGTAAGACCTTCTTCCATCATATCAACCAAAAATTTTGTACTACCACCAATCATACTTCTTGCCTTGATACCTTTTTCTACCATCATCTCCTTTATAAAATGCACAAATGCCAATGATGTTCCACCAGCACCAGCTTGGAAATTCATTCCATCTTTAAGAATTCCTGCAGCTTCTACAAATTTTGCACAATATTCGGCAATTAGTAATCTATCAGGACTTTTAGTGATTCTAGTTGTGCCGGAAACGATTTTCTGAGGATCACCGATCTCATCTAAAGTAACAACAAAATCTACGTCATTTCCCATAATTTCCCAAGGGTAGCAGGGAAAATCGATCAATGAATCGGTAACGATGATAGTCCGATCAGCATTTTTTGCATCTGTTTTAGAAAATGAGACAGGACCAAAAGGATGTTTTCCTAAAATTCCATTTGCATTTCCTGTCATATCAGCAGCAGATGCAGCAATAACAGCAATATCGATATGAACTTCTCCATCTGCAATTGCGCGGTATCTTCCTCCGTGGCTGCGAAGGTAACCAAGACCTTTCATTTTTCCGTGACTGCAAAAATCTCCCAAAGGTCCGTTCAAACTTCCTTCAATATGATGAACTACTCCTGATTTTAGATGTTCAATAATTGGTGCGTGACACGGAAAAGCTGCACTTGGAAACCATCTTAAACCTTTTATCCCAAGTTCAGCAGCGATGTCAAAAATCATATTTGCAACATAATCACCATTTCTGTAATGATGATGTGTAGAGATCGTCATTCCATCTTTTAATCCGGATTTAATCAGAGCTTCTTTTAATGATTTTACTATTTTATTTCCATCTTTGGGATAATCTATACAGGTTGGTACGCGAGGTGCAGCACCTTTGTGCGTTGGTCTATATTTGTTTACTCCCATAAATGAAATTACTTTTTTTCCATTAACGATTGTAGGAACCATTCTTCCTGCCGCATTCTTTACAAATTTATCTGCTTTTTTCATCTGTTATTTCCTCCAATCTTTGCCATATCCAAAATTTGCTGAGCTTTTTTAACTACCGGTGCATCAATCATTTTAGAACCAAGTGAAACAACTCCCAGTCCTTTTTTCCTGGCATCATTATAAGCTTCAATAATCTTCTGAGCTTTTTCGATCTCATTTATGTTCGGAGCATAATTTTTGTGGATGACAGAAATTTGCCGAGGATGAATACAGCCCATTCCGTGAAAACCAAGTGATTTGGAAATAATAACATTCCGTTTAAGAGCTTCCATATCATTTACATCAGAAAATACAGAATCAATCGGTTGAATTTTTGCAGCGTGAGCTGAATTCACTATTTGTGAACGAGCAAAGAATGATTCATTTCCTTCGGCAGTTCGCTGTGTTCCCAAATCAGCAGTGTAATCTTCTAAGCCGATTGCAAGAGCAACCACATTTTCTGATTTTGCAATTTCATAGGAATTTATAACACCAAGTGAACTTTCGATAATCGGCATTAACCAAATATTGTATTTTAGTTTTTTCTTTTTTTTTATTTTAGTGATTTTGCTATTTACCTCTTTGATTTGTTCAGCAGTTTCGCATTTTGGAACAAGAATTAAATTAACATTATGAGGAACAATATTTTCCAAATCTATCAAACCTTGAGGCAATTGATTTATTCTAACCATTCTTTCTGCACCGTAGAAATTCACAGAACGAAGTGTGTTCCTAACAAGAATCCTAGCTTCAACTTTTTTAGCAGGAGCAACCGAATCTTCCAGATCAAGAATTATTCCATCTGGTTTGTGAATACCTGCATTCAAAGCCAATTTTGGAGTATTGCCAGGAAGATAAAGACGCGATCTTCTAAAGCGTTCTTTCTTTGTTTGATTTGTATTTTGCGGGATTATATTGAGCAGATACTCTTTATCTGTATTCTTGACTTGCTTGATCGCTGTTTCAATTCGAGCAGCGATAACATAATCAAGAGCTCCACGATCTTCGATTTTAATTTTACAATTTTCAATGCTAAAAAACTTAAGTTCATCTTTAGTTAGAGAGATAATGCTATCTTCGAAATATTCTTTGACTTTACTGATCAATTCTATTTGCAATCCACCGCTTTTTGTTAGTTCTATTGTTACCTTACAATCTGAGCGGATCTCTTTTCCATAATTTCCGGCTGTGCCAATTTTAGCCATAATTACTCCCTATATTATTTTAATATTTTACTTAAGAAATTCTTCCAGATATTTAAAACTATCTTCTAATCTTCCACGATGCGCAATACAGGCAGATTTAATTTCGTTTGGAAGAGATGAATCAGCGATGGATTTAGTATAATTATTCAAAAGCATGCTTTCAATAAATGGCATTAATGCTTCAGAAAAATTATCGGAAGCTTCTTTTGGAAATTCGCAAGGTAAGTTATCAACAGCCATCACTGCAAATCCGTTTCCCTTATAACCATCACTTTCTTTTCCTGTTTTAGCATTAAAAATAAATACTGGATTATCAGGAGAATTTTCTTTTACTGTTGCTTGAACCGATCCACCAATATCGCACGTAATATCGCCTATTATGATAAGTTTTGGATTCTCATCTTGAATACTCTTAGTGTATGAGTTTGGAAGAAAAACAGGACATTGAGGATTCCAGTAAATAGCATTCATATAAACGCTACAATATGGAAGATACTGTTCTAAACGAGATTTATATTTTCCATTATTTTTAAAGTAATCCTGCAGTTCAAATCCGCTACCATCTTTTCTTTCTACTAAGTGTTCTTCCTCAAAAATGGAAAGATAGATTTTATTATCATTGTAATTTTTTGATTGATTTTTTAACTCATCAGGTTCAATATTTTCAATTGGTAGTGCTGCCAAAATTTCCTGACATCCTTGTGCCACGTGACCATAACCCAGAAGAAAAATATTGAGTGGTGTAATTTTTGCAGGAAGACCATTCTTTTCAATTTCTTTTCCAATAAGACTAATTTGATTTATTGCATCCTGAACAGATTTATACTGATATGAACGCTTTACTTTTAAAAATGGTGTTTCAATATTAAACTGCTGTTTTAGTCTTTGTCCTAATCCATGAAGTGTATCTACCATACCGGCATATCCAGCAAATTTGCCAAAGAAGACCAGCCTTCTGTTTTTATCATCTTCGATCTTTTCATAATCCAGAAGTGTTATCTTATCATCTAATATTTTTTGTAAAAGCGGCATATTATAATCTTGTCCTTTA
>Ga0307991_1002710_pt1 | contig 11834 bp, 12 predicted proteins | sample EllFjometagen131_FD_203146 | JGI IMG/M metagenome (GOLD analysis project Ga0307991, IMG submission 203146) | Marine microbial communities from Ellis Fjord, Antarctic Ocean - #131 | ecosystem: Environmental > Aquatic > Marine > Unclassified | place: Southern Ocean | collected 2014-10-08 | reverse complement strand
TATTTTTTCCTGCCTTCGACTGGGCGATATCACCTACACACCCGGAAAGAGAGGAACGCCTTCTCTACACACAGGACCAGGTATTTGAAGAAGGCCTGCTCGATCTGGATAATATCGTGGAATTCAAGCCTGGACTTGCCACTATCCAGGATATAAACCGCATCCATATCTGCGTGCCGGACGCTGAAAGTGTTATTACGCAGTCTCATCTTATCTCCGCGGGAGGAGCCATAACAGCAGCCGAGAAGGTAATGCAAAAAGAGGTCGACAATGCCTTCGCGCTTGTCCGCCCTCCCGGGCACCACGCCATGCGGATCGTCCACGGTGCCAGGGGGTTCTGCAATATAAATATTGAAGCGATCATGATCGAATATATAAGGCACAAATACGGTCCCAAAAAAATCGCAGTAGTCGACACCGACTGTCACCACGGCGACGGATCGCAGGATATATTCTGGCATGATCCCAATACCCTGTACATATCAGTACATCAGGACGGAAGAACACTGTATCCCGGTTCCGGATTTCCTGAAGAATTCGGGGGACCGAATGCACTGGGCTACAATATAAATATACCGCTCCCTCCCAATACGTCGGATGAGGGCTTTCTGTTCGCTCTGGACAACCTGATACTTCCCATACTGGATGAATTCAAACCGGATCTGATCATTAATTCGGCGGGGCAGGACAACCACTATAGTGATCCAATTACCAATATGTCTTTTTCCGCGCAGGGATATGCCATCCTGAATGACAGGCTGTCGCCCGACATAGCTGTCCTTGAGGGCGGATATTCCATAGAAAGCGCCCTTCCTTACGTTAACGTAGGTATAATACTTGCCATGGCCGGCATAGATTACAGCCATGTTACTGAACCCGACTATAATCCCGAAAATATCAGGCAGACGCCTCAGACAACTCAGCACATAGAACAGCAGGTTCCAGCTATCTACAAACTATGGAAAAATCGTGAATCCCAAAGAACCGGGTTGATAAAGGGCAAAGAGTACATGCGCCGCGACAAAAGTATATTCTACGACACAGACGGGATAAGTGAACAGCAGGAAGAAACCGTCCGCATATGCGACGAATGCGGAGGCCTGATAACCATTGATTCTCAGGCAAGCACAGGCAACAGGATCTTCGCTGTCATGGTCCCGGGACAGAGCTGTCCCACATGTAGAAAAAAGGGGGAAGAAATCTTTGAATCAACAGCCACGGGATCATACGATTATGTGTATTTTCAGGACAGGGACAGAGATATATTTCTGGTGAAATAAGGAAGGATATTATGGGAAAAACAGAAGACAAGACTCGTGAAACTGCAAAAAAGCTCTTTGGCGCCGGTATACAGATGGACCCTCCCTACTTCATGTGGAAGGAGTTTGACAGGGATCTCGCCAACGACTTTTCCAGATTTATAACGGGCAACATGTATTCCAGGACAGTGCTTACTCTGCCTGAAAGGCAGATGGCCGCGTGCGCCATGCTGGCCGCGCTTCGGGCCGGGGAAGAATTGAGGCTGCACGTCAACGCGGCGCTGAATGTCGGCTGCGATCCGGCAAAACTGGCGGAAGTCTTCTTCCAGCTTGCAACGTACGCGGGGATGCCGACAGTGAACGAAGCTCTCGCGGTTTACCGCGATGTCCTCAAAGAAAGGGGTCAGTGGCCGATTGAGAGACCAACAAAAATATAGTTTCATCAGAATCACGAAAATTATTGACAGGTTGAAAGAACCGGATGGATGCCTGTGGGACCGGCAGCAGAAAAAGGAGGATATCGGAAGATACCTGATGGAGGAGGCATACGAGGTCATCGACGCGATAGATGACGGCTCCTCTGATGATTTGAAAGAGGAACTCGGAGATGTCCTTTTCCAGATATTGTTTCTGGCAAAGCTCTCTGAAGAAAAGGGCGAATTTAATATATCCGATGTGGTGGATGTTATATCGGAAAAGATGATACGCCGTCATCCTCATGTTTTCGGGGACACAGAAGTCCACGATGTGGAAGAGATCCTGTCCAACTGGAAAGAGATAAAGAACCTCGAGGGGAAAAAAGAAATAAATGATGGGTCCCTTCTCCGGGGCATACCACGTTCCATGCCTCTTCTCATGACGGCACATAAAGTAACCGGCAGGGCATCCAGGAAAGGCTTTGACTGGAAAGACACAAACGGTGTCATGGAGAAGGTTGACGAAGAGATGGCAGAGCTCAGAGAGGCCATTTCAGGCGGAAAGAAAGATCGCATAGAAAACGAGATAGGCGATGTGTTTCTCTCGCTTGTTGATCTGTGCCGATTTACTGAAACAGACCCTGAAAATGCCCTCAGATCTTCATTGAAAAAATTCGCGGAGAGATTTTCATTTATTGAAGAGAGTTTGAGAAAGAAGGGAAAGTCTCCACGCGATGTCTCTCTGGAAGAGATGGATAATTTGTGGAATACGGCAAAAGGAATAGAAAAAGGTGATTAATAAACAATGAAATTTTTCCTCTGTGTTATAGGAATGGTTCTGATAATAGAAGGCCTCCCCTATTTTGCCTTCCCCGAGAAAATCAAGTCTTATCTTATAATGGTGTACGAAACTCCCGACAAAACACTCAGGATACTGGGACTGGCATCGGTTATAACCGGTCTGTTCCTCGTCTATCTGGGAAGAAACTGACAGTCATAAATAGTCGCTGTCACTATTTTAAAGAATTTATTTATTGACTTTGAAGGACTTTTTTGATTATTTCCCGAACCTTGCTATGAAAACTGATGAATTTTATTACAATCTCCCGGAAGAATTAATCGCGCAGAAGCCGTGCGAGTCAAGAGATCATTCAAGGATGATGGTGGTGGACAAACGCCGCGGGTCCTTCAAATGCAGACATTTTTATGACCTGCCCGAATTTCTGGAGAGAGATGATCTCCTGGTTATCAACAATTCCAAGGTAATCCCCGCGAAGCTTTCCGGGAAAAAGGCTACAGGCGCCACGATTGAGATGCTCTTGCTCGAGAAGACAGGTTCACCCACAACATGGGAAGCCCTGTTGAGGCCTGCGAAACGGGTCAGGGTGGGCACAAAAATATCTTTCGATGACCGCTCCTGGGCGGAGATAATGGAGCGGATTTCCGACAAGAAGTGGATAGTCAAATTCCACCCGGAGACCGGATTTGATACCTTTATCGAAAAGTTTGGAAGCGCGCCCCTTCCGCCATACATAAAAAGGAAGAAGGGCCTCATAAAAAACCCGCAGGATTTGCAGAGATATCAGACTGTTTACGCGAAAAATCCCGGATCAGTCGCGGCACCCACCGCTGGCCTGCATTTCTCTGAAAAGACTCTCGATACGCTGCGAGGGAGGGGAACCAACATCGCGCAAGTAACACTGCATGTTGGATATGGAACCTTTCTTCCCATCGAATCGGAGTTCGTGACAGACCATAAGATGGAGAGGGAAACTTTTGAGGTAAGTGAAGAGACAGCTAAAAAGGTCAACAGGGCCGAAAGAGTTGTGGCCGTGGGCACAACTTCCATAAGAACTCTGGAATCAGCATCTGACCAGGACGGAAAGATAAATCCGGGAAAAGGCAGCACCAATCTCTTCATATATCCAGGCTATCGTTTCAAGGCCGTCGACAGGGTGCTTACAAATTTTCATCTGCCTGCATCTTCGCTCTTTCTTCTTGTCTGCGCTTTCGCGGGAAAAGACCTGATGCACAGGGCTTATGCAAAGGCCATCGAGGAAAAGTTCAGGTTTTACAGCTATGGCGATTGCATGCTGATATTGTAAAAACAATGTTGAATTTTTGATGTTTAATTTTTAATTGGATATTGTGAAACAAAGCGATCATATGGATACAGAAGACAAATCTCAAAAACAGAAGTCCGGGACGGACAGTGGATCAGAAGCGCGGCTTGGGAAAATAACGACTCCGCACGGAGAGATAGACACACCCGTTTTCATGCCCGTTGGAACCCAGGGAACGGTAAAGGGACTCACGCCGGAAAGAGTAAGTGATCTGGGAGCACAGATAATACTCGGTAACACCTACCACCTCTATCTGAGGCCGGGGCACGAACTGATCAGAGAGCTCGGCGGTCTTCACAAATTCATGAACTGGCAGCACCCTATCCTGACTGACAGTGGTGGATTTCAGATATACAGCCTGGGGGCGTTAAGAAAAGTAACAGAGGAGGGAGCATCGTTCCAGTCTCATATAGATGGTTCACGCCACTTTATAAGTCCTGAAATATGCATGGAAATTCAGGAGGCCCTGGGATCCGATATAATGATGTGCCTTGACGAATGTGTTTCATATCCCGCGAACTTCGACTACGCGGAGAAATCGCTTGATATGACACTCCGTTGGGCAAAAAGATGCAGTGTCGCTAAAAAAAATGATCACCAAGCCCTCTTCGGAATATCCCAAGGAGGAGAATACAATACACTGCGCAGAAGAGGTATAGAAGAACTGATCGATATCGGATTCGATGGTTATGCCCTGGGGGGATTGAGTGTCGGAGAACCCAAGGAGGTTATGCGTGAGATAACCGCCGAGTTCACCCCTCTTTTGCCTGAAGAAAAACCCCGATATCTTATGGGTGTCGGCCTTCCGGAAGATATTGTAGAATCCGTTCACCACGGAATAGACATGTTTGACTGCGTGATGCCCACACGAAACGCGAGAAATGGAATGCTGTTTACAAGTAATGGAAAAGTTGTTATAAGGAACGCTCGCTATAGGGAGGATGGTTCGCCTGTTGACAGTGAATGTGATTGCTACACCTGTAGAAACTACTCACGGGCATACCTCAGGCATCTGTTTATCGCCGGAGAAATCCTGGGGCTTGTTTTGAATACCATTCACAACATCAGATATTTTATGAACCTGATGGAAAATATCAGGGATGCGATAAGAAATGACAATTACAGGGCTTTCAGAGAAGATTTCATGTCACGGTTGTCATAAGCGGGACCTTGTAACAATTAAAAACCTCAAGGAGGAACGGATAAGATGACAGGCATAGCATATGCGATGGGAGCAGGTGGAACAGGCGGAGGGGGAGCCCCTGGTGGGGATATGAGTTTTATTGTTGTAATGGTCGGCATTTTCGCCATCTTTTATTTTCTTCTCATAAGGCCGCAGCAGAAGAAACAGAAAGAGACAAAGGCAATGATTAGCAATCTCGCTCATGAAGACATGGTAATCACAGCAGGCGGAATATACGGAAAGGTCGTAGCTATTACCGAACAGGTTATAACCCTGGAAGTGGCCGACAAGGTGAAGATCAAGGTTTCAAGAGGCCATATTTCGGCTGTCACACAGAAAGCTACTCCATAAGCAACAGCGAAAGGAATTCAAATGTCCGACAAAAATATCAAGTTGAGAGGAATTATAACGCTTGTCATCGTCGCAACCGCTTTATTCTTTCTCATTCCTTCTATAACACAGAAGATTCCTTCCGTCTGGAAGGACTATACAGATAAGATCCACTTGGGTCTCGATCTTCAGGGAGGAATGCACCTGGTCTTGGAGGTGGAAACCGAAAAGGCAGTCGAGAGCGCTATGGAAAGGATTTCGAATGAGTTGAAAGATACCCTCATGGAAAAAAGGGTGCGGTTTAAACATCTGGATCGGGAAGGCGGGGCGGTCACCACCCTTGAATTGCCCAATAAGGAAACAAGCGCACAGTTCGCAAAGATACTGAAGAACGATTTCCCTAACCTCGATATCAAATCTTCAGAAATAACAGATGGAAAAGAAAAGGTTTATCTGAAGATAAAGGATAAGCAAATTGAATCTATAGAAAAGTTCGCCCTCGAACAGAGTCTTGAGACGATACGGAACAGGGTGGATGAGTTCGGTGTTTCTGAACCTGAAATAATCCCTCAGGGCAAAGATCGCATACTTATACAACTACCAGGAATTAAGGACCCACAGAGAGCTATCAACCTGATCGGGAAAACGGCCCTTCTGGAATTCAAGCTGTTGGATGAAAGCCACAGCCTGGAAGACGCGCTCAGGGGAAATGTGCCCACCGGAGATGTTGTAGCTTACGGGTACAGGGTAGAAAGTGAGACTGGACGAAGAACGAAAACACCGTACCTGCTCAAGAGAAAGACTCTACTTACAGGGGAATCTCTCGAGGATGCCAGAGTATCAATCAGCGACAGATTTGGCGAGGCATATGTCTCACTGACGTTTGATTCGCAGGGGGCAAGAGATTTTGACAGAATAACGGCAGCAAATGTCAAGAAACGCCTGGCAATTGTCCTAGATGGAGTAGTCCACTCGGCACCTGTAATACAGGAAAGAATCTCAGGCGGCAACGCCCAGATTACCGGAAGTTTTACCACGGATGAAGCACACGATCTGGCCATCGTCCTCCGTGCCGGCGCGCTACCGGCCCCTGTCAGGATATTGGAGCAGAGAACAGTGGGACCCTCCCTCGGCCAGGATTCCATAGATAAGGGAATACTGTCCATAATGGTGGGCAGCATACTGGTTCTACTATTCATGGTAATGTACTATAACTTGTCAGGGATCGTCGCCGATATCGCACTCTTCCTGAACATAATACTGATTCTGGGTGCGCTTGCCGCATTCAAGGCAACTCTCACTCTTCCCGGTATCGCCGGTATCGTGCTGACCATAGGCATGGCCGTAGATGCGAATGTCCTCATATTCGAGAGGATCAGGGAAGAACTGAGGCTGGGTAAGTCTCCCCGGGCTGCCATAGCGGGAGGATTCTCAAAAGCCCTGCTCACCATCGTGGATGCAAATGTTACCACTCTTATCGCCGCCCTGGTGCTTTTCCAGTTCGGGACAGGACCAATCAAGGGATTCGCCGTCACACTCAGCATAGGCATAATATGTAGTATGTTCACCGCCATCTTTGTGACGAGAATCATTTACGATTATTTCATATGGGACCGAAATATCAAAAGAGTAAGCATATAACAAAATTTAAAGAATCCAGACTGGAACGGAGACGTTGATGGAAATTATAAAGCCCGGAATAAATATTGATCTTGTCGGAAAGATGAAGATTGCTTTTGTGTTTTCGCTGTCTGCGATAATCATAAGCATACTATCCCTGATATTGCACGGCGGACCCAATCTGGGTATAGATTTCGCCGGAGGGACGCTGGTACAGATAAAATTTTCTCAGGAAACGAGTGCGGACAGAATAAGGGATTCCCTAAAGACCATCGATCTCGGAAACAGTGTTATCCAGCGTTTCGGATATCAGGATAACAACGAGTTCCTTATCAAGACAGAGAAATCCAGCTCCGCTATCAAAGGACTGTCGAACAAAATTGAAGAGGCCCTGAACTCTTCCTACAACAAGGGAGATTTTGAGATAAGAAGGGTTGAAGTCGTAGGACCAAAGGTGGGCAGAGACCTGAGAGAAAAAGGAATGCTTGCCATGCTTTACGCGGTAATAGGAATACTGATCTATGTTACCTGGAGATTTGAACTGCGCTATGCTGTCGGAGCAGTCATAGCTCTACTCCATGATGTCCTTATCACCGTCGGGATTTTTTCCCTCTTGGGCAAGGAATTCACGCTCCCCATAATCGCGGCGCTGTTGACAATTATAGGTTATTCGCTCAATGACACTATCGTCGTATATGACAGGATAAGGGAAAATATAAAGGGTATAAGAAAACAATCACTCAAAAATATCGTAAACTCAAGTATAAACCAGGTACTGAGCAGGACAGTCCTTACATCAGTTACGACCCTGCTTGTTGTGCTTGCCCTCTTTATTTTTGGTGGAGCAGTCATCCATGATTTCGCTTTTGCTCTTCTGATAGGAATACTAATAGGAACCTATTCTTCAATATTTATTGCCAGTCCAACTGTCCTGGTCTGGGAATCCATCAGTCCTTCAAAGGAAAAGAGGAAAAAATAGCTTGCCTCTCTTTGAAGCAGCCATATTAACAATATTTGTTGTTATATTGTTTGTTGGGCTCTTCTCCATTATATTCGGTCTCCCGGGGACCTTTCTTATCCTTGGAGATGTTATTATCTACTCTTGGATAACAGGATTCGAGAAGATCGGTTTTAAGGTAATTATCGCGCTTGTCTTTATCTCACTGCTGGCAGAAACTATAGATTTTCTCCTGGGGATCGCGGGAGCCAGGAGATATGGTTCATCAAAGACAAGTGTGGCATTGTCCATCATTGGAGGAATCATCGGGGCAATCCTGATGACCCCGATCCTGCTCGGGTTAGGCGCTATAATCGGCGTCTTCCTTGGAGGATTTGCCGGAGCGTTCTTAGGGGAATATCTGGAACAGAGGAAGTTAAAACAGGCTCTCAGAGCAGGATACGGCTCGCTGATAGGAAGAATTGCCGGGATATTGGCCAAAGGATCTCTCGCCATTGTGATGGTGGTGATAGCAATGTCTGCGATATATTCATGAGGAGTAAGGAAGCAATCCCTTAATCCATTATTGTAAATACAAATTAAAAACTGTCGGGAACATTATCATGAGCAAAAACAGAAAAACCGCGATCAGGGAATGGTCAGAAGCAATAATAATAGCTATACTCATAGCCCTCTTTATCAGAACTTTTGTCGTTCAGGCATTCAAGATACCTTCCGGTTCGATGAAACCAACTCTCCAGATAGGAGATCACCTGCTCGTCAATAAATTCACCTATGGCATAAAGATACCTTTCACAAGAAAAACCCTGATACCCATGAATGCCCCCAAAAGGAAAGACATAGTTGTCTTTATATATCCGATTGAAAGAACAAAGGATTTTATAAAGAGAGTGGTAGGTATAGCAGGAGATACTATCGAAATAAAAAACAAGAAGATATATCTGAATGGTTCTCCCTACAACGATGGTCACGGAGTTTATACCGACAGAATACTCTTCCCGGCCTCGATACAACCGCGGGATAACTTCGGACCGGTCACCGTTCCCGCCGGGCATATATTCGTTATGGGGGACAACCGAGATCAGAGCTATGACAGCAGGTTCTGGGGATTTGTAGATCTGAAGGACGTCCTGGGCAGGGCATTCATCATATACTGGTCATGGGACAAAACCAATAACGACGTAAGGTGGAGCAGGATGGGCAGCATACTTCATTAGTCCGTCCATATGTGAAAAAGGGCCGTTTCTGGATGGACACCCAATAACATCTTGACACAAAGATTAAACGCTGGTATCTGTACCCAGATTTATTGATAAGGAAAAGGGGTTTCCGATGCTTCTCGAATGCTTCGCCGAAAAAGGGTATTAAAAAGCCTTCTCACTTTGTGGGAAGGCTTTTTTTTGAGACAAATTTCGGAAGTGGCATTCTCTCCAGATAACAAATCAAGGAATAATAAAGATGAAAAATAAAAAAGTGGTTATGGATGCGGGGGAAATCGAAAGGTCCCTTACAAGAATTGCCTACGAAATATTAGAGAGGAATAAGGGTACGGACAACCTTATAATCATCGGTATAAGAAAAGGTGGGATATTCCTGGCGGAGAGACTCCGCGAAAAGATATCCGCCATTGAGGGGGCCGAGATCCTGTCCGGAATGCTTGATATAACACTCTACCGGGATGATGTGCTGACAACTGGCAAAAGACCGGAGATTGAAAGAACGTATATACCCTTCCCCCTTGATCACAAGAAAGTTATCCTTGTAGATGATGTCCTCTTTACAGGCAGGACTATAAGGGCTGCCATGGACGCGCTTATGGACTTCGGAAGGCCCGAACTGATACAGCTCGCCGTCCTCATAGACAGAGGGCACAGAGAACTTCCCATCAGGGCCGATTTCATAGGTGAAACCCTCCCTTCATCGCTATGGGAAAATATCAGTGTTAATCTTACAGACGAGAGGAATACAGACGAAGTTGTGATCGAAGAGAGTTAATATAAGGCAGCAGATATCCGCATTGGTGTGTCCCGATCAAGATTGGGAGAGGTTGAAAAACATTATGAAATTATCAAGAAAAGATATGCTGGGTATAGTAGATCTTCCAAGAGAGGAGATCGACCTTATACTCGATACGGCTGAATCCTTTAAGGAAATATCGACCAGAAAGATCAAAAAGGTTCCAACCCTCAGAGGGAAAACGGTCATTACCCTCTTCTTCGAGGCAAGCACCAGAACAAGAACATCCTTTGAGATCGCGGCAAAGAGACTGAGCGCGGACACTATAAATATCTCGGCATCTACAAGCAGCGTGGTGAAGGGGGAGACGCTCATTGATACTGCGAGGAATCTGGAATCCATGAATCCGGATATCATAATAATCCGCCACAGTGCCGCCGGTGCGGCACACATCCTCGCCGGTCTGCTGGAACAATCCATCATCAACGCGGGGGACGGGGCACACGAACACCCCACTCAGGCCCTTCTCGACATGCTCACGATAAGAGAGAAAAAAGGCACTATGGAAGGTCTCAAAATTGCCATAGTCGGCGACATAACGCACAGCAGGGTGGCGCGTTCCAATATATACGGTTTCACGAAAATGGGTGCGGATGTAGCGATATGCGGACCGGCAATGATGATACCGAGGGATATAGATCGGATGGGTGTCTCGGTTTATTACAACATGGAAGATGCCATAAAAGGTGCGGATGTTGTTATGATGCTCCGCATGCAGCTTGAGAGACAGGAAAAAAACCCCTTCCCATCTCTCCGCGAATACGCAAACCATTTTTCTCTGAACCGGGACAATATTAATCTGGCAAAGGATGACGTACTCGTCATGCACCCGGGGCCGATAAACAGAGGTGTCGAAATCACTCCAGAAATAGCCGACGGCCCCTATTCCGTTATCCTTGAGCAGGTTACAAATGGTGTCGCCGTAAGGATGGCTCTTCTATATCTTTTGTCAGGAGGCAGAAAATGAAGCTATTACTCAAGAGCGGAAGGGTTATAGATCCTTCGCAAGATATAGACATGGTCATGGATATCCTGATAGAAGATGGAAAAATATCCAGAATGGAAAAGGATATTTCCATCTCTGAGACAGATTCCAAAGATAGTATGAAGATATTCGATCTGAAAGATAAAATTGTCACGCCCGGCCTTATAGATATGCACACTCACCTGCGCGAGCCGGGTTTTGAATACAAGGAGACCATCCGGACGGGAAGCGAAGCCGCGGTGGCCGGGGGGTTTACTTCCATCGCCTGCATGGCAAATACCGATCCTGTCAATGACAATCGCTCGGTGACGGAATTCATCCACAAACAGGCCCGCCTCGCAGCAATGGCAAATGTATATCCGATCGCGGCGGTCAGCAAAGGACAAAGGGGAAAGGTCCTTGCTGAATTCGGAGATCTTAAGAACGCAGGCGCAGTGGCTTTTTCCGATGATGGAAATCCGGTAACGGACAGCGGGTTGATGAGGCACGCCCTTGAATACGCTTATTCCTTCGATATGCCCGTGATCTCACACTGCGAAGACACGGGTCTATCTTCGGGCGGCATGATGAATGAAGGGTTTGTATCGACCCAGCTGGGCCTTCCGGGAATTCCGACCATCGCGGAAGATATAATGGTTATAAGAGATATAAACCTTGCGGGCTTCACAAAGACCCGCGTACATATCGCCCACGTGAGCACAGCCGGTTCAGTGCAGGCCGTCAGAGAAGCCCGTTCCGCGGGAATCAACGTAACGGCTGAGACCGCTCCCCACTATTTTACCCTTACAGATGAGGCGTTGAAGGGATTCTCGACAAGCTTCAAGATGTATCCTCCCTTGAGAGATTCGGATGATGTCGAAGCTGTGAAAGAGGGGCTGCGGGACGGCACCATTGACGCTATTGCCAGCGATCACGCGCCGCATTCATCAGTTGAAAAAGATGTA
>Ga0307991_1002708_pt1 | contig 11842 bp, 8 predicted proteins | sample EllFjometagen131_FD_203146 | JGI IMG/M metagenome (GOLD analysis project Ga0307991, IMG submission 203146) | Marine microbial communities from Ellis Fjord, Antarctic Ocean - #131 | ecosystem: Environmental > Aquatic > Marine > Unclassified | place: Southern Ocean | collected 2014-10-08 | reverse complement strand
TTTGCTCAGCATTCTATTAAAGCTCAAGAGATCGAACAAGATCTGGTAGAAGCTGATGAATCTATCGGAAACCCGGATGTTGTGGAAGAATTTGTGAAAAGTGCACTTGATATATTCGGAGCTCAGATTTCTCCATACAAAAAAGGATATCATCTTTATACTACCAATATTCCTGAAACTCTCAAAAGCACACTTCCTGTAGGTGAGCAACTTTCTGTTTGCTTCCATTCTCCTACACCTGAGGGTTATCTCTATCTGGGTAGGAATCACCTATTTGTAGAGCAGCTTTGCCAATACCTGATGGCAGATTCTCTTTCCAATAAAGAAAATGCTCAAGTAGCCAGAACTTCCGTAATCAAAACGGATAGTGTGAGTATCAAAACAACAATTCTATTATTCAGGGTAAGAAACGTTATCGAAGAGAAGAGCGGTAAGAACCAGATTGTAGCAGAGGAAATGCTTTTGTGGGGTTATAAAGGCAGTGCAGGTAGCGGAGAATATCTTTCTGCAGATGAATGCAAGAATATGCTGTACTCTGCCAAACCTAAGATGCAAGTGACCCGACAAGCTCAAGGCTCTTTTCTGGAAAGTGAATTGGAAGCAATTCCTGAATTACGAAAAACATTTGATGGTGTTGCAGAAGAACGCTCCCAACATTTAGTAGAAGCACATGAACGTTTCCGGAAGGTATTGGGCGGTTCACGCTTCAAGGTGGTTTATCCGGTATTGCCAATGGATATTCTTGGAATGTATATTTTACTTCCTGCGGGAGGTGAATAATGAAATACCCAACTATACGTATAGAAGGATCGATCCTCAGCGCAGATATCCTTGATAAGATCCAGCAGGGAGAATTGCTAGGGCAGAAGCCCAAAGATTTCTGGCAGGAAGGTTCCGGAAAAGTAAAAGATGAAATCGTTAAAGCCTGGGCAGATGCACAGGATATGTGGCGCATCTACCAACGCAGGATCGAATCTATTCCCAAAACTAAAACTGGTACCAGCGAAACCCGTAACTTCTGGATGGTGCCACTGCTGAGTCTATTGGGTTATGACATGCAACTCTATCGCACTGCTCAGAATATCAATAACAAAAGCTATGCTATCAGTCATAATGCTTCTAACTTTGATAATTTTCCCATTCATATTATGGGCTTCAATGACAGCCTGGATAAAAAGCGGCTGGATAGCGGACCGCGTATGTCTCCTCACGCACTTATGCAGGAATATATCAACCTTAACGAACATCTCTACGCTATCGTCTCAAATGGACTCTCTATCCGCCTTCTGCGAGACAGCAGCCGTCTTATCAAACTTTCCTTCCTGGAATTTGACCTGGAACGGATGTTCAATGAAGATCACTTTACCGATTTTGCCATTATGTTCCGTTTGCTACATGCTTCTCGTATGCCAGCTAAACAGGGAGAAGGTTCAGAAAGCCTTATCGAAGGTTATCATCAGGATTCCCTGGATTCCGGTTCCCGAATTAGGGAAGGCTTGAGTAATGCTGTGGAACATTCCATTGAATCCATTGCCAACGGTTTTCTGGCTCATCCTGCCAATGATGAATTGCGGCAGACAATCATAGAAGGTACCCTTTCTGCTACGGAATACTATCAGCATCAATTGAAGTTCATATATCGTTTGCTCTTCCTGATGGTGATCGAAGAACGTGATCTGATCTTTGAGAAAGAAACACCCAAAGAAAAAAGAGATATCTATTATAAATATTACAGTGTGAATCGCATCCGCAATCTTTCCGAAAAACGCTACCTGGCCGAAGCCAAATATTCCGATCTCTGGATAAGCTTGAAGAACACTTTTCGCCTATTTGAAACCGATTATTACGGAGAGAAACTGCAGATTAAACCATTGGCTGGTGAACTCTTTGGAAGCAGTGCTATTGGTATTTTGAATAATTGCGACCTGAATAACAAAATTCTGCTGGAATGCCTGAAAAACCTATCTGTGTTCACCAATCCTAATACGGGGCAGATAATGCGGGTGAACTATGGTTCTCTGAATGTGGAAGAGTTTGGCTCAGTATATGAAGGTTTGCTGGAATACGATCCACAGCTGGAAAACCTGGGAAATAAAATCACTTTCAGTTTTATAAAAGGAACCGGACGTTCTTCTTCCGGCTCGCATTACACACCGGATGAGCTGGTGCAACCTCTTATAAAACACTCCTTAGATTATATAATTGAAGATAAACTCAAAGAAGCTGATCCCGAGAAAGCACTTCTTTCCATCACTGTTTGTGACGTTGCCTGCGGTAGTGGACATATACTGTTGAATGCTGCCCGTAGAATTGCCCACCACCTGGCAAAAGTACGTACCGGAGAAGACCAACCATCTCCATCTGCTTTCCGGCAGGCTGTGCGGGATGTGATCCAGCATTGTATTTATGGTGTGGATAAAAATCTATTGGCGGTGGAACTGGCAAAAGTGGCTCTCTGGCTGGAAGCTCACAATCCCGGTGAACCTCTCAACTTCCTGGATCACCACATTAAATGCGGTGATGCCATTGTGGGACTAGCCCACAAAGAAGAACTGCAAAACGGCATCTCCGATGAAGCCTTTAAAAAGTTGCCCGGTGATGATAATGATATCTGCAAAGAATTACGTGATAGAAATAAAATTGAACGCAAATATGCTAAAGATCTCAAAAAACACTACGATGTAATGGTAAACCAGGGAATTTCGAATATCACCAATATTTTCTATGAATTTGACAAGATGCCGGAACACACTCCCGAGCAGATTGAAGCCAAACGCGAAAAATATAAAGAAATTACTTCTGGAACAAATTATTGGAACCTGAAGCTGCTATCAGATATTATGACAGCACAATTCTTCATTCCCAAAACTGATGCCAACCGGCGCAAAATTATTACCGATTCCCAGTACCGCAGCTATCTGCGGGGAGAACAGATGATTGGTGAAGCAGTGGGACAGGCAGAAGTTGAAGCTCTCCAAAATCGCTTCTTCCATTGGTTCTTGGAATTCCCAGAAGTATTTAAAGATGGTGGTTTTGATTGTATTCTGGGTAATCCACCTTTTCTTTCTGGAGTTAGAATTACCGAAATGTATGGGGATAGCTATAATTCTTATTTAGTTCAGAGATATGTAAAAGCTAGTAAAAAGACAGATTTATGTGCCTATTTCTTCAGGAGAATTTTTAATAACCTTAATATAAATGGATTGCTCTCCTTAATTGCAACTAATACTATTGCACAAGGTACAACACGTAAAGGTGGATTAGATATTATAGTATCAAATGATGGTGATATATATTCAGCATTTCCTTCCATTCCTTGGCCTGGTAATGCTTCAGTGATTATTTCATTAGTTATGATTTCTAAACAGAAGTGGAAAAGGAAGAAAAAATTAAAAAATAAATTAGTTGATAATATAAGTACTTTGCTGAATGAAGCTTTTGAAAATGAATCAATACCTGAGAAGCTAAATAGAAACAAAATTTATAGCTACCAAGGATCTTGCCCTTATGGTGACGGGTTCATTTTGGATAAAGAAATTTCAGATAGATTTTTAAAAGAAAAAAGAAATGCTGAAGTAGTTTTACCGTACATAGGTGGAAAAGATATAAACAATAGACTTCTTATGGATCCTCCAAGATGGATTATTAACTTCGGTGAAAAAGACTTTGCTACTGCTTCATCATTCAAACAACCATTTCAATATTTAGAGCTAAATCTTAAACCCGAAAGAATGACTAGAGATGAAGTAAAATATCCTAGGTTACACAATGAATGGTGGAAATTCTGGCATTCACGAAATGCTTTATATGAAAACATAAAGAAATTAAACTTACCAAAAGTATTAGTTAGATCAAGAGTATCTAATCTTCATATGGTCGATTTCATAGAGTCTAACTATACTTATTCAGATTCTTTAGTTGTTTTTTTGTTCAATAGATATAAAGATTTTACAATCTTGCAGTCTACTTTACATTCATTATGGGGCAACAAGTATGCTTCAACAATGAAAACTGATACAAGATATATTGTAACAGATTGTTTCGAAACATTCTCCTTCCCACAAAATCTTATAACGGAAATTGAAACCAAATTAGAGCGAATTGGTGAGAAGTATCACGAGTTCCGTATTCAGCTTATGCAGAGACTGCAGTTGGGTTTGACTAAAACCTATAATCAGTTTCATAATGCACAGCTAACCAGTGAGATAGTGAATAGCGAAATAGCGAATAGAAAAGAGCTTGAGAAGAAGTATGGGAAAGATACAGTTTACCTGTGGAACCACCTGCAAAAAACGGCAGGTACCTGTTCCATAGAAGAAGCAATTGCAGGTATCGACAAACTGCGTGCTTTGCACAAAGAGATGGATGAAGTAGTGCTGGAAGCTTATGGCTGGTCCGTAGATTCTGAGAATGGACATGCAATAGACCTTAAACACGATTTCTATGAAGTGGATTATCTTCCAGAGAGTAACCGCGTGCGTTACACCATCTCCTCCGAAGCACGAAAAGAAGTGCTGAAGCGTCTGCTGCTGCTTAACCATAAAATCTATGAGGAAGAAGAGAAGCAAGGGTTGCATAAGAAAGGAAAGAGTAAAAAGAAAGCAGAACAGCCGAAATTTATGCGTAAGAGTATAGATCTTACCAAAACCAAACCCAAGCCGAAGAAAGAAGATAAACACCAGATGGATCTATTCTCTACCATCTCTGCACCGGAACCGGAAAAACAACCAACTGAAGAAGGACTCCTCACAAGCTTCCACGTTGGCCAACATGTTTTCCATGATACGTTCGGTGAAGGCGAAGTCTTGCACATTGCTGGATCAGGAGAAACAGCGAAGCTTACTGTAAAATTTGGTAGAGAGATGAAGAAGTTAGTAGCAGGTTATGCGAAGTTGAGATGTGTGTGAGATGTCTTTTTATCGAATAGTAAACTGTGAGGAGATTAAAAAAGCACTAAAAATAGGGTATTGGTCACCTAGTGACAGAGATCAGGAACCTTATAAAGCTGGAGAAGTTATATTTATTTTTGAATTTCAAGATTCCAATAAAATGATAAAGAAATATGGATCCACTATTGCTAATAATAGAGATGAAAAGGATAAAATCTATATATTAATTTTTGATATTAACAAAGATGATGTCGAAATTGATGAGTCACAATCAGGCTGGCCTGAGTCAAGAGTATATCGTGGTTTTGTAGATTTTGATAAAATACAATGTATTGGTTATTGTAATGTGATATGCTCAAATCCTGGTAATTACAGAGTATCTGAATTAACATTCTATGATAAATATAAACCAATTGAGGTAGTATGTGAGTAGTTTAACCGATTTTGAAGTAAAATTACGAAGGTTCAGCTTTGAAAGCAAACTAGAAGTATGTAGGAAAGTAGCACATACTATAGATACAAATTTCCCACCTAAAAATCCTTTAAAGATATTTGCAAACCTACAGCAAAAAAGAATATTAGACGATTTACCTATTACATCTTTCTTATTTGAGCTGGAATACATGGCTTTAGCATCTACTATTTATGGAGAATGGAACGGTTCAATATCATTGTTATCAGATTATGAGGATTTTAGAAAAATCACAAATTCATATAAGGATTATGGAACTGCTCCAAAAAAGAAACCAATAGAAGGACCTGAATGGTATATGTATTTCCTCAGACTTGGCCTTCAACAACATAAATCACCTTCATTATTGTATGAGAATCTACACATATATGACTACTTTTATAATTTCACAGATAACAATCTTGATTTAAAAAGTATTTTTCTATCAGAATTTAAGTACGATTATTCAAGTTATGTTCTATTCATAATATGCTTGTTTACACTATCTTCAACTACAAATAATCCTCTAGATATAAAAACGATAATAAACTCTTTTTCAAGACTTAAGCAATTAAATGCCAACATGATCATTGATATGATCAATATCCTTGGTGCAACAAGGAATGAACTCTTAGACCTTCATGACAGTTATAAAATACCCAATAGAAAATACAGAATCTTAGATTATAATCCGTTCACAAAATTCCCGATTCTTAATTATAACAATTATCTATATATACCTGTACCTCAATATCTTTTTGGAGCTATAACTGAAGGTTTCTATCATCAACTATGTGAAGAGCAGGGCTTAAGATTCAGAGAGAATTTTGGTAAGCATGTTCTCGAGAAATATATTGGAGAACTATTAAGACAAAACAATCATGGCTATGAAATAATTCCCGAATTTGAATATGGTAAGGAAAAGAAGAAATCACCTGACTATATTATAGTAAAAAATAACGATCTTATATTTATGGAAATTAAAGCTGCAACTCCCGCTGTAACTTTACGAGGTGATGATACTGAAGTATTTAAGAAGCAATTAATAAAAGGATATGGAAATGGTGTATTACAATGTATTAAGAAAGAAAATGATCTAAATCATTTTGCAATGATGCATACTAAGTTTCCCAAACATTTGAAGAATATATATTATATAATCGTTGATCTTGAAGATTTTCATATACCACCTGGAGAATTAATCACAAACATTGTTAAAGAACTGTGTGAAGAGAATAAAGTTAAATATATAGAAGAAAGAAAACCTTTAATGCTATCGGTTCAATTGCTAATATCCCTATTCGAAGAGTACGATGGTGATATATTTGATTTCATGGAGACTTGGAGTAATGATAAACAAATAAAATTTCCCAATACATATATCGATTATTCGAAAGTTGATGTAAAGGAATTGTCTTCGTATAAATATTTTTGGAATATTATAGAGAGTGTAAGGGAGTAATTATGAAAGATTGGGTAGAGAAATATAACGAAATAGCAGATAAGTTCAATGAGTTTGGGAAATCATTAAATGATAAGGGTTTTAGAAAAATTGCGCAAGCATCCGAGAATTTTGCTCTTATGTGTATTAAACTTTGTTGCGAAGATGCAAAAGCTATTGCATTGTTACTTAAAAATGGATATTATTGTGAAGCGATGATGATTCTTCGATCCTCAATAGAACTGCTATTCAAAATTCACTGGGTTCATGACGGTGATGGATATGAAGAGCAGAATGAACGTACTTATAAATTGGAAGGGAAACCATTCTCCGATATCCAAAAAGAGATTGATTATTTACGAAGAAGATTAACTGAGGAAGGTGCAGTTAATAATAGTGATTTTGTTGATAAGTTTCAAGAAGCTATGAATAAACACAAAGAGAATTATCCGTATCTTGTTCAGGATAATGATAAATTTAAGATATCTCCAAATAATGTTGATATGGCAGGTGATAATATTCGTCAAAGGTTTTATCAAGATTACAGATATTTATGTATGTTTTCACATCCTACACCAATGTTGACAGATATGCTGTTATCAGATGATTCTGGTGAAAGTGTGTTTAGAGAATCAATAGAACAAGCCTTGAACAATGGTATTCCAGCATATCAATTTATTATGGGTTTTTGTTTTAATATCCTTTCAAAACATGTTCCAAAAACGCATGATGTAAGAGAAAGATTATACAATGAGATGAAGGAACTTGCGAAGTGACAAAAAGAAATCCTAAATTATGTTATTTGTGTGGAAAACCAAACCCAGACACAAAAGAGCATATACCACCAAGAGGAATTTTTCCAAAAAAGCCATTAGGACAATTGATTACTGTTCCCGCCCATAAATCATGTAATAATCAATTTGCTGAAGATGATGAACTACTTAGGAACTTTCTAATCTCTGCCAGTTGGCGAACTAAAAAAGGTCGTGATGCTTGGGATATGCAGGTTGTTCCTTCATGGAATAAAAATTTAGGTGCAAAACGAGAACTAACAAATAGATTGACGACATTAAAAATAGAAGATCCTATTACTGGAAAAAAAGTTGATCATCCTGCAATTATGGGTGAAGTATCGTTATTTGAAAGGCAATTTAAACGGTTCACCAAAGGACTATATTATCATAAATTCCATGAACCGTTACCATCTGATGTTATTATTGAAGTAAGTAAACTTCAACCTCCAGAATTTTCTATTCCGCCTATCAACAATATTCTATCAAGTAGAGGATATACATTGCATTGGAATCATGTTGAGAGAGGGGTGTTTTCATATTCTTATCATGTCGCTAATAGCAATAAAAATAAAGGAATAGCTTTTTTTGTCTTTTTTGATACAGAGGTTTTCTCAGCCAAGATTGGCTTTGATACAAACGAAGAGGAGTAAAAATGAAACAATACAACAGAGTTATGCTTGGATCTGGCGGGAAGTATGCAGAGGAATGCTATAAAGGTAATTTCATTGGGGCAGATTTTGATATTGATATGGATCTTACAGGTAAGTTTCCTGAGAATTGGCGACTATTTAACAGAAAATTTATTCCGGTCTGGTTCGAGAAAAATCCTGGAAGAAGTAAAGTAGCCGCTGGTTTAGCTTGTGGGATGCTATGGACTGTTGCTAAGGGTCTTAAAATCGAAGATATAGTACTTTGTCCTGATGGACAAGGAAATTACTATGTAGGTGAAATGTCAGGCGATTATACTTATCATCCTGGTGAGATTTTGCAACATAGACGCTCAGTCAACTGGTTAGATATAGCAATTGAGCGATCTGCAATGAGTGAAGTCCTTAGAAAATCTACAGGGTCAGGGGGTACAACTTGCGACCTATCTTCTCATGCTGAAGAAATTGAGAGATTGATTGGTGGTAAAAAACCTCCCAAAATAATTTCTATGGATGAGACAATAGAAGATCCTTCGGTATTTGCTTTAGAAAAACACCTTGAAGAGTTTTTAGTGAAAAATTGGAAATCTACGGCATTAGGAAAGAAATACAAAATCTTTGAGGATAACGGTGAAATAGTCGGTCAGCAATATCCTAGTGATACTGGTCCCATAGATATTCTCGCGATTAGTAAGGATAAAAAGACACTTCTGGTTGTGGAACTCAAGAGAGGCAGGGCTACGGATGTTGTTGTTGGACAGATCCAGCGTTACATGGGTTATGTGAAAGATGAGCTGGCAGAGAAAGGACAACAAGTACAGGGTGCAATAATAGCCCTTGAAGATGATATTAAACTTAAACGAGCCTTATCTGTTACACAGAACATTAAGTTCTACAAATATAAGATCAAGTTTCAGTTGGAGGAGGGGTAAAGTTCAGTTAATTTCAACACGTTTACAAGATCTCAACTAAATGAAATATAGCTAAAATATCATCGTTGGGATACACAAATAAAATTTTGATAGTGTCCACTTGGCTCCACCAAAGTGAATAAGTAGAAATTCAATGAGCTAAACAAAGAATACTATGGAGACTTTCAGGATACTCGGAGAGATGACATTGTTGTTTAGGGTGTTGTGATAATTGGTAAAATCAATATTATTTCATCCATTCAATAATTGGTTTTACAAAATCTGGAATCACAATATCCTCATCCATAGCCATTAAGCGACCTCTTTGAGTTTTATTCCTACCGTATTTATTACAATATTTTTGATACTCATCTTCACCATAATAGTTTCGTAATTCTTTTTCATAATTTTCGTTAAAAGAAAAAACTGCTACATTTTTCTCAGTATAAGAATCAAGAAGTTCATTATATTTTACTTCTTCATCATTATCCGAAAAATCTGAACTGTCCGTATCATAAACAACACCTACTGGGATGTTATAAGAAAGTGCTAAATCAATAAAATCTACTAAGTTTCTTTTCCCCCCAACTTCAATAATGGAGCTTCCTACTTTATCCAAATCAATTCCCATTCTGCTAGCAAATTCTGGGAAAGCCATTTTCTCTGTATCACCCTCTACTATAAGTGCTTTTTTTGCAAAGAAGAATTCATTTCTTTCTGAGTTAAGTTCTTTCCTGAATTTTTTTCTAAGATCTTCATCAACTTCCAAAGATGATTGTTTAGCAACTGTACCATTTTCATTTTTGGAAATCAGAATAATTTCATCAAAATTGGGAATTGTTAAGAAATTTGGCGAGTGAGTTATGTAAATGATCTGATTTGTTTCTCCTATCTTTCTGATAGTTTTATATAGAGATCTTTGCATTTGAGGATGTAAATACATCTCTGGTTCTTCAATTAGGAATAATGCCCCATTTTTCCTTCTCTCTTCAAAAGCTTTTAGTATTGCTAATACAATTGCATTTTGAAAACCTGCACCTAATTCTGTAGCATTAACACTATAGTCATATTCTTTCACAAATATCTCAAGTGATTTATAGAAACCTAGTGATGTTAAAGGATTAAAAAAAAGATCAAGCTTATCTGTTTCTGTATCAGGGTCAAATCCAAGTTGTTCTAAAGCATTTGTTTTAATTGCCAGTTCAAGTTTCTCAAACTCTTCAGTTTTAAGAGCTTCAATCGCTTCATTAATACAGTTTTGAAAATGATCAATTCTTGAAATCGTGACCTCGTTCTCAGCACCTTCATTAAAAACAAGTTTGTTTTCAGGATTACTAAAATCCTTGTTGATGTCTTCCATAAGAGTTCCTAAAAGAGAATTCTTACTTTTGGGAAGATGGTATTTTAAGTTTCTTGCGGCACTAATATAAATCACTGGTAAGTTCTCTTGAACCTCTTGGGGGATTGTTGATAAGGGTACCATCTGAGGTCTTGAACCTTTTATGGGTCTATTTTTGAAACAGAAGATCATGTCACCATTTGCTTTAAGACACTTCTTTTCAAGTCTTCTTTCTCCTTTGTTTGCTCCTATTTTATACTTCGTATAATGAAATTGAATTCGAGGAATATCAATCAGAAATCCTCTAAATTGTTCATATTTAAATGGTTCTGAAAAAAATATATCAATTTTAATATCCATTTCTGGATCTTCATTGAACACATCTTGCTCTTCAAAAGCATATTTAGTTATCCAATTTTTACCTAATACTTTGTATAGAGCAAGTAAGATATTACTTTTCCCAGTGTTATTGGGACCAATAAGAGCATTTACATTGTTAAGTTCTAATGTAAGGGGTTCCTTAATTGATCTGAAACCTTCTATACAGATTTTTTTTAGTTTCATTGTTACCTCGCAAATTCTTTTTTATACTTTTTTCTTCATAATGTAGAATTATGCTCATATTACTGCAAACGTATTGTTTACACTTATGGTTTCGATTTTATGATGTTTTTTAGATACTTATTCATCATTTATACGTCAATCAAAAAAAAAGTGTGTTTCTACACCGAACTGATAAAGCGATTTATTGATCATTTTTCTCGATGCAGTATTGGGTGTCACTTATTATTAATTCATCTCACTAAAACAAGTGCAGAATGACACACAATGCATCAAAAGACTACTGTATTTACCTTATAAATGGAAATTTGTGATATTACAAACTAATGAAAGATCAATTACCTAGATCAAATGATATCTCATTTATTGATGGATGGCAAAGCGACGATTTCGATCAAAGTAAAATTCAAATTGTTGCGAATAGATGGAGAATTCAATTACGTGAAAAAAGTGAAGGTGCTTCTCTTGATGATTAAGTATATTATCCAAAGACTAAACACATAACACACAGATCCACTCCTATCAGCGCGGTAGCTGCCAACCATTAATCAACATTCAGCTTCGCTCCATGAAGATAATTACAGTATGATATGAACCTTCAATACATTTGTATTCGATACTGTCTCAGAATCTCTCAGCTATAACAAATGTAGCTAATACTTCATCAGTCGGATTGGTAAAAAAAGTTCTGATAGTGTCCACTTGGGCCCACCAAAGTGGATAAGTAGAAATCCAAGATACTGTAATAAATATAATTAGAAAGATTGACGATTTGAATAGTAGATTGACGGTTGGATTGATATAGGAGA
>Ga0307991_1002706_pt1 | contig 11845 bp, 10 predicted proteins | sample EllFjometagen131_FD_203146 | JGI IMG/M metagenome (GOLD analysis project Ga0307991, IMG submission 203146) | Marine microbial communities from Ellis Fjord, Antarctic Ocean - #131 | ecosystem: Environmental > Aquatic > Marine > Unclassified | place: Southern Ocean | collected 2014-10-08 | reverse complement strand
TGGTATACTTTGCCCTGTGCCACACAAATCCGCTGTTAATTCTCTTGTGGCCGTACTACTGGGCATCGCGGCGTGATACTTTTATGGGAAACTTCAGTTAATTTTATACATATTGATATATTTCCTGCTGATCAATCAGTCCTAAAAATTGCAAAAAAGACTTCCTTCTTACATAACACAAGACCCCACCTCTTTTGAGAAATGGGGTCTTAATATTCAGTTCATGGCAACCTCTCGGTTACAGGTTATTTTTTATTTTTCTTTGCTATTTTTATGCAACTTCTTAAGACAGCTTTTATCTTTACGGACAATAGCACAGACTTTCCGGTTATCAATCTCTTTGCAATTAATGTGATTATACAGAGGACATTCCGGATATTGTTTTGACATCTCTATTTCTTACCCTTTTTTTCGTACTTTTCGATAAGGTCTTGAATGGCTTCTTCAAGAAGGTCGTTAAAGGGTTTCTCCAAATCAATTGCAAGTTTTTTAATTTCTTTTTGGAGATCGTTTTCAATTCTGGTTGATAGAGGTTTCCGAGCCATAGATTACCACTACTAAAAGTTTTTCTTGAAATCAATCAAAAAAGACTTGCAATAAACATGATATAAAGATATAAATATATAAAGCATAATATTTAATAAACCCCAAAATCACAGTAAAATGAAAACCAAATTAAATATAGCGCTTGAAGGAACCTTTAACGGTGACGTTATAGGCGGCTTATTACTGTGGGCCGGGGAAAACCTTCAGGCGCTTTCTTATTTATAAAAGGGGGCTTTATGGCTTGCATTGCAAAAAGGCGTAACCGGTATGTCATAGATTTTTATGACAACCAGGGCAAACGCAAACGGCAAACTTTAAAAAAGGGAATAACCAAGAAAGCGGCAAAGAATAAGTTACGGGAAATCGAAGATCAGCTTGCAAAGGGAATTTATATTCCGGACAAAAAAATTCCTATTTTTTCTGAGGTTGCAAAGGAATGGATTGAATACAAAAAACCAAACCTTAGAGCCTCTACTTGGTCCGTTTATGAAGGACATACCAAGAATCATTTCAATGATCTTGATAGTCTGAAAATAAACCGAATCAGTATCGCAAAAATCGAAAAATATATTTCAGACCGGCAAAAAGAGGAAATGCACATTTTAACGCTTCGTAAGATTCTTGTAACCCTGGGTCAAATCATGGCCTATGCTGTAAGACATAGATATATTAGCTATAATCCGTTTAAAGATGCGGAAAGGCCGAAAAACCAGGGGAAATCCGAAGACAATAAAATAAGAATTTTAAACAAAAGCAAAATAAATGCCCTGTTGAATAAAGTGTCTAATCAGAAATACCGGACATTATTTAGACTGGCAATTTTTAGCGGAGCCCGGCAAGGTGAGCTTTTGGGCTTGAAATGGCCTGATGTTGATTGGATAAACAATCAGATTCACATCCAACGGACATTTAACAATCAGGCATGGTATGACGTTAAAACAAAAACATCGAACCGAAAAGTTGATTTAGGTCCGGCAATGATAAAAGAGCTAAAAAAATGGAAATTGGCATGTCCGGCAACTAAACTCGATTTGATATTTCCGAATGAGGCCGGGGAACCTATTAACCATAATAATTTTGTCAGCCGGTATTTTAACCCTGCTTTAAAAGAGGCTAAAATAGGTAAAATGAGATTTCACGATTTACGACATACCTATGCAAGCCTTTTGATTGAATATGGCGAAAACATCAAATACATTCAAAGTCAGCTTGGGCATTCAAGCCCTACGGTAACTTTAAACGTATATGCACATCTGATGAAACCGACGAATCAAGAGGCTGCAATCAGGCTTGAAAATGCCATTTTTTAGGCAACCGGTCACAAAATGGTCACAATTTCTAATATGCTAAATATTAATCACTCCGAAAAAGCTTATTATGAAAGGCTTTATAAAGAATGCTGTCCGCAAAACACCATTAAAAAAGGGCTTACAACCTTTAATAGCTGTAACCCCTTAATAATCATGGTAGGCGGTACTGGATTTGAACCAGTGACTTCTACCGTGTGAAGGTAGCACTCTCCCACTGAGTTAACCGCCCATAATTATTGATTATCAACTTTCTCCTTTAATTCTTTGCCGACTTTGAAGAAAGGTAATTTTTTGGAAGATACGTTAATTTGTTCGCCGGTTTTAGGATTTCGGCCCACGTACGGCTTATAATTTTTAACCGTAAAACTGCCAAACCCCCTGATTTCAACCCGCTCACCTTTTACAAGGGTTTCCGTTATTTTATCAAAAAAGGTGTCAACCACTTCTGCGGCATCTTTTTTACTAAGATCTGCTTTTTCTTTTAATTTATTTACCAAATCTGATCTGTTCATATGGTCTCCTTGAGAGCTTTGAAGTTTACAACCTGTTGTTTTACTTGATACTAATTTGAATAACGTGAATAATTCAAAGATCTCAAATTTTCACTTTTCTTGGCTTTAATTATAGAAAACATTTTTCAAAGGTCTTTCGTTTTCAATGAAAAGCAAAAATGTGTTATAATGAATTACATTTCACCGAATGAAGCATATTTATTGTTCATATAGAGTGTTAATTGCCTCCAAGTCAAGCACTTTTTTATATTTTTAAAACAGTTGGTTACCCCAAATGCTCCGAGGATGCTTCTCCGAGACTTTTAATTTCCTCGGGTGTAGGGAGGTCTTTCAGATCCTTAAGATCGAATACTTCAAGAAATTGCTTTGTTGTCGCATAAATAAGGGGCCGGCCGGGGATTTCCTTTTTCCCAAGAACCCGAATCAGTTTCCGCTCAAGCAGCATACGAAGGATTCCACCGCAGTTAACCCCACGGATATGTTCTATATCGCTGCGAATGATCGGCTGTTTGTATGCAATGATTGCCAGGGTTTCCAAAGCGGCCCTGGAGAGACGTAGCGCTTTGGGCTGTATTAAGCGTTTGATCCATTCCCTGTATTCGGGTCGGGTTCGGATCTGGTAGCCGCCGGCGACCTCTCGCAAATAGAAACCGCCTTTGCGGGTCTCATATTCTTTTATAAGATCGGAAAGTGCGTTTCGGATCTCTTTTTTTTCGGCCTGGATGAGTATATTATTAATGTGGTCAATTGTTAGCGGTTCCCCGGACACAAATAAAAGACTTTCGATAATGTTTTTTATTTCTTCCATTATAAATAAAAAAGCCTGATAATGCCTGTCCGGGTATGCTGGGCAACCCGGATCAGTGAAAGCTTGACCATTTCAAGAATGGCAAGAAAGGTCACAATCACTTCGCTTTTGTCAGCATACTTGGAAAACAGCTCATCAAAGGTTACCGATCCCCTGGTTTCAAAGATGTCCACTATCTGAACGATTCTGTCTCTGACAGTAATGGTGTCGGCATTAATCTCCATCCGGCCAACGGGGCTTATGTTTTCAAGTATTTTTTGGAACGCATCGATGAGCTCAAACAGTCCGACATCTATGACCGCTTCCTCCCGGTTACGCAAATAATCTTCCTGGCCCGGGTTTCTTAAAAAAGTATCTTCCCCCAGAAGGTCCCTTTGAGCCAGCTTTTCTACTGCTGACTTTATCCGGAGGTATTCCTCAAGGGGCCTGATAAGTTCAAGGCGGGGGTCTTCGTCTTCATCCTCGTCTTCATGGGCCGGAAGGAGCATTTTTGACTTTATCTGAGTCAGAGTGGATGCCAACACTAGAAATTCCCCGGCAACATCTATGTTCATGGCTTTCATCCACTCTAAATATTTCAGATACTGTTCCGTTATCAAAGCAATGGGAATATCATAGATGTCAACCTCATGTTTTTTGATAAGGTGAACCAAAAGGTCCATGGGACCTTCAAAGATATTTTCGAGCTGTACTTGATAACATTCTTCAGGTGTCATGATGGATAACGATAATTATGATTGCAGTCATGAGTGATCGTCAATAATCAATGAACTATAGGTTTACCGCCGCCCTAACCTCGGCCATGGTCCGGCGTGCAACACGCCGTGCTTTATCGCATCCGTCTTTAATGATGTCGTCGACAAGTTGTGGCCGGGCTTCGTAATATTCTCTTTTTTCACGCATGGGCTCTAACGCTTTTATGAGATTTTGAGCCATTATTTTCTTGCATTCAACACATCCGATTTTGGCGGTGCGGCATTCTTGGTTTATTCTGTCCACAGTTTTGCTATCGCTGTAAAACTTGTGAAATTCGTAGACATTGCATACATCGGGATCGCCGGGATCGCTTTTCCTGGCACGCTGGGGATCCGTCAGCATTTTGGATACACCGGCGGCTATTTCATCAGGGCTGTCTGAGAAATAGATGGCGTTATTATAACTTTTGCTCATTTTACGGCGGTCAATGCCGAGTATTTTGGGTGTTTCGGTCAAAATCGATTCCGGTTCCGGAAATACGTTACCGTAAAAATAGTTGAATCTTCTGGCGATTTCCCGCGTAATTTCAACATGGGGAACCTGATCCACGCCCACAGGGACCCCGTTAGCCTTATATATAATAATATCGGCAGCCTGTAACACGGGATATCCGAGAAAGCCAAAGGTGGAAAGGTCTTTGTTGCTGAGCTGAACAATCTGATCTTTGTAGGTGGGGTTTCGCTCCAGCCACGGCACCGGTGTTATCATGGAAAGGATAAGAAAGAGTTCCGCATGTTCTTTGATATGTGATTGGATAAAAAGCGTACTTTTCTCGGGCGAAAGCCCTGCGCTCAACCAATCTATTAACATATTGTGGATATATCCTGAAATAGAAGCGGTATCTTCATAATCGCTGGTTAAGGCGTGCCAGTCGGCGATAAAGAAAAAACAATCATACTGTTCCTGCATTTTTACCCAGTTTGCAAGGGCGCCGTGTAGATTTCCAAGGTGGAGGGATCCTGTAGGACGCATTCCGCTGAGTATCCTCTTTTTTTCGGGCATATAGAATCTCCTGTGGCGTTTAAATTGAGACCTTTGAAACAAATCGATTTAATTATACCTGAAGCGGCAATATTTATTAAAAGCTAAAGTGTTACCAATTTCAGAACTCCTGACCTATGTATGTATTTTCGAGGTGTTATGAAAGCTCGGTCGTAATTTCAGATGCAACAATTTGAACATCGAACGCTCAACATCGAACGTCGAATAAGGATATCGCTTCGCTCCATTAGATTATAAAATTGAAACACCGAAGGTGTACAGTCCTTCGATGTTCGACGTTCATTTTTTATTTTAGCTCATAGTTCAGTGTTTAATAGAAGATGATGCATTCAGATTTACGCCAGTTCAGGAGCCCTGAATTTTCAATCTTAAATCTTCAGTATACAATTCCAACATCCGCTTACCTTCCTATCAGAATATTAACCATAGGGGTCAAAAAAAATGACATAAATTTACCGACAAGATTTGTTAGAAGCAAGAAAATAATTATTATCATGCCGAATCGTTCCATACGGGCATAATGGGACCTTAACCCGGCAGGCAGAACCATGGCGAGTATTTTGCTTCCGTCCAAAGGTGGGATCGGAATCAGGTTGAATATTGCAAGAACCAGATTAATCACTACGCTGTAAAAGAGCATATGGTATAAATCCATGATAACGGGTGTGAGTATGGACGCATTCCATAACCATTGAAAATGGACAATGGCTTGTAACAGCACTCCGGAGACAATGGCCAGAGCGAAATTAGCCAGAACCCCTGCCGACGCCACATAAATCGTACTTTTTCGGTAATCACGAAAATTGGAAAAATTAACCGGCACCGGCTTGGCATAACCAAAAATGATCGGAGAACCTGTTAAGTTCAATATAAGCGGCAGAAGCAACGACCCCACAAAATCCAGATGTTTTATTGGGTTTAACGTCAGTCTTCCGGCTAAAAGAGCGGTATTATCTCCCATACGGAGCGCTATATAGCCGTGTGCCACCTCATGAATGGTTACAGCGAAAAGGAGCGGAACGATCATTACAATTATTTGATTTAGATCTAAATTAGCGAACATAGGATTTCACAAAATCGAGTTCATCATTAGGTGTCTTAAGCTGGCCGTTTAATTTGGCATCCAGGACCGCCTGGAGGATTTCCCGGTAAATCGGACCGGGTTCAAGTCCCATTTTTTTTAGATCCTTGCCTGTTACCGATGTATTAATATATTTCAGTCGGGTAACGTAATTGGAGATGGATCTCTTTACCGTTTCGTGTTTGGTGGCCGCCATCATATACAGGATCAGTTCAATCCTGAAAACGGCAAGGTGTTTATAGATGGAGCTGTTTTTTGTGGGTAGACTTTTTTCCATCCATAACATGGACCTGTCAGCCTCAAAACGTTCTTTGCAGAGAATTGTTTTGTATCGCGGCGCAAGTTCAATTCGCATGCAGATTTCATCGGCCGTCTTTTTATCGCAGTATCTGGTAAGCGCCAGAAAATAAACGGCCCATCGCATATACGGTTCTTCCAGAAAAAGCAAATCATGCCAGGATAGCACCTTTTTAACTGAATTAAACATTGAAATCATCTGGTTGTTGAATTCTATGGAAGGGTGCACAACACTCAGGAGACCATATTCATCCAACCTTTTGATGGCGTCTATGGGGTTTTTTTCTTCGAGAATCTGACGCAGTTCAGCAAAGACCCTCCGGCCGCTGAGGCGCTTAAAAAAATTCATTTTTACGGCATTTTCAATAAGCCCTGAAGTCAGTTTCCCGATGGAAAAATCGAAACGCTGTTCGAATCTTATCGCGCGGAATACCCGGGTCGGATCCTCAACAAAACTCAAATTGTGCAACACTCTGATAGATTTTTCCTTAATGTCCTTCTGGGCTGAAAAAAAATCGATCAATAAACCGAATTTATCGGGTTTGAGCTGGATCGCCAGGGTATTTACAGTGAAGTCCCGTCTAAAGAGGTCGAGTTTTATGGAGCTCATCTCAACAGTGGGAAGGGCTGCAGGAAATTTGTAGTATTCCATTCTGGCCGAAGCCACATCAATTTTAAAACCGTCCGGGAAGATAATTACCGCAGTGCCGAACTTTTCGTAGGAGTGAATACGAGCATTTACGAATTTTGCATATTTTTTTGCAAATGCGATTCCGTCCCCTTCAATGACAATGTCTAAATCTTCGTTGGTTCGGTACAGAAACAGATCCCGAACAAATCCACCCACAACGTAAGCATTGCAACCTAATTGGTAAGCTTTTTCTCCGATCACTTGAAGCGTGTCGAGAATACGAGGTGAAAGGCGCTCTTTCATGAACTTAAGGACGTTTCTGGTTCTGACGTGGACCGGTTCCTTGAACGGATCCGTTGAATTTGAGGAAACCAGTTGGGATTGCCCCACCAGAATATTAAGCAAATCCGTGCGCGTAATAACACCGGTGATGATACCATTATCGATGACAGGTAGGATTCGCTGCTTATTCTCGATAATTTTTTCCTGAATTTCCACAAGTTCGGCATCGGGCCCTACTGAAACAAGTTCGGTTGTCATATACTCTTTGACTTTGATGTGATCCAGTCCATGGTGTAGGGCCTTTTCAATAATCTGGCGGGTTATAAACCCGAGCAGGTTTTCTGTGCCGTTGTGCTTTTGGGTAACCAGGAGGGCGTTGATGTTGTACCGTGTGAGAAGATTGCCGGCTTCTTTGCAGGAGACATCGTCGTTTATCCTCATAACAGGAAATGACATTAGGTCTTTTGCCCGATTCCTGGACTTGATTTTACTGTAAAGGATTTCCGTGAGTGTTTGCTCAATCTGGGCAAGCGTCTTACCTTTGATGCTTGCAGAGGCCGCAAAGGTATGGCCTCCTCCGCCAAGGGGGGTGACAATCGCTCCCACATCGACCTCGGGTATTTTGCTTCGGGCCACGACGTACATTTTATCTCCCATTCGCGCGATAGCAAAAATTGCATTGAGGTTTTCCATCTTAGCCATTTTTTGGACCAGGAAAGCGAAATCCGACACATAATTATCGGTGGATACGGTTGTAATTACAATTTCGACGCCGTTGATATTGTAGCGGGTTGCCGCCTGGATCATGTCGTTCAAAAGCCCCACCTGTTCCGGGCTTATCTCTCTTGAGATCAGACCTGAGACCATGTTTAAATTTGCTCCTTTTGAAAGGAGAAAGGCGGCGGCTGTAAAATCTTTTTCGGTGGTGGACGGAAAAGTAAAGGAACCGGTATCTTCATATATTCCGAGACACATAATGGTAGCTTCATCCGGAGAAATGTCGATGCCTTTATCCTTTATGATCTCAGTAAGGATGCTGACAGTGGCGCCGGTTAAACAATGAACCTCGTAATTACCTTTGATGTCGTTACTCATGGGAGGGTGATGATCGTAAATATGTATATCAATGTCCGGCCGCTCAAGTATGTCTGCAAACTTTCCGATACGGCTTGGTTGTTTGGTATCCACCAGAACCAGTCTTTTGAGATTTGACAGGTCCACATCCTTAATGTTGACCATGTTAAAAAGATAGACCATAGACTTTATAAAGAAGTTTCTTAAATTTTTTTCCTGGGAACCGGGGAAAACCACGAGTGCATCGGGATAAAGCTTCTGGGCCGCAAGCATGGATGCCAAAGCGTCAAAGTCGGCATTGATGTGGGTAGTAATGACAGTGAGATCTTTTTTATTATGTCCGGGGTTTTTTGTCATTTTTTTTACTTTATCAGGGTTGAGTGTTAAAATAAAGAGTTGCATATATAGGCAAGTTTATCAAGCTGTATCATAACGATTTTATATAAATTTAGCGAAGATGTTGTTGTTTGGTGTACTTTGTGATATTGCCTATCACGAGAATATACGGGCGAAAGAAATAGTATTCCGGTTCGAGGGTCTAAATTTGGAAGTTATTTGAAATCTGATGCTTGTGATTTGTTATTTCCGGTTTATTCGGGTATATTATCTCCATTAAAAGGGAGGAATAATCATGACAGTCTACATATGGAGTGGAAAGAACAGACAGAATAAGAAACAGAAAGGTGAGATGGAAGCATCCACCGAAGAAGCTGTGCGCTCCGAACTGATCAGGCGCAAGATAACTCCTTCCAAGATTAAGAAGAAACCCAAGGATATTTTTGAAAATGTTTCTTTCATGCAGCCTAAGATAAAAGAGAAAGATATAATAATTTTTTGTCGACAATTTTCTACCATGATCGATGCGGGGCTCCCAATAATTCAGTGCCTCGATATTCTATATTCTCAGCATGAAAATAAAACATTTAAAAATATGTTAAAGGAGATTAAACAGAGTGTAGAGAGCGGACAAACCTTTGCGGAAGCATTGAAAAAATACCCAAAACAGTTTGACGATCTTTTTGTAAACATGATTTCGGCCGGTGAAGCCGGAGGTATCCTTGATACGATTTTAAGACGTCTTTCTGCTTATATGGAAAAGGCTGCAAAGCTCAAAGCCCAGATAAAAGGGGCTATGACTTACCCGGCTGTAACTATGGTGATCGCTATAATTGTTGTTGGAATCATCATGGTTTTTGTTATTCCTGTGTTTGAGGAGATGTTTGAGGGGATGGGTGGTGCCCTTCCGGTTCCCACACAAATTGTTGTAAACATAAGCAGGATTGTCAAATCAAATATATTTTATATTATTATCGCCATAGTTTTGGCAATATTTGCATTCAAAAGATTTTATAAAACCGAAAAAGGACAAGTCTTAATGGATGACCTTTTTCTCAGACTGCCGGTACTCGGGCTTATGGTTCGTAAAGCCTCGGTGGCCAAGTTCACACGCACCATGGGAACAATGCTTGGCAGCGGTGTTGCGATTTTAGATGCACTTGAAATTGTAGCCAAAACAGCAGGTAACAAAACAATTGAAAAGGCTGTATACGAAACCCGATCCGCCATTGCTGAAGGCCGTACCATGTCCGATCCTCTTGCCGAAAGCGGCGTTTTCCCGTCCATGGTATGCCAGATGATTGCTGTGGGTGAATCCACTGGCGCACTGGATACCATGTTATCTAAGATCGCTGATTTTTATGACGAAGAGGTCGACCAGTCGGTGGAAAACATGACTTCGTTGATAGAACCGTTTATGCTGGTATTTTTAGGTGTGGTTATCGGCGGCCTGGTTGTATCCATGTATCTGCCCATATTCAAGATGGCGGCCGCCCTTGGTTAGCCATTCCATATTCGAGGCAAGCGTTCAAACCTCAAAAAATATCCTATATTTTCATTAAGTGGTAGAAATTCCGAGACGAGACGTTATATGATGCCCGGTTCCTTAAACAAGCCTGAAGATGATTTGTATCATAAGCTCGAATGGGTTATGTTTTTAAGGGTCATTTTTACTTCACTGTTGCTGGGGTCGACGACGATTCTGCAATTTAGTGAAAAACCTTTCCCGATAACCGGACCCTTCATAATTTTTTACGGGCTGATCATTACAATTTTCCTGCTTTCTTTTTGCTACGCTTTAATTTTTAAACATATAAAGCGAAAACTTGTCTTTGCTTATACACAGATCGGGATCGACACCTTTACGGTAACAATAATAATTTTTGTTACCGGCAGTTTCGCAAGCATTTTTTCATTTCTTTATCTGGTAGTTATTATCTATTCGAGTATGCTCCTTTTCAGGAGAGGAAGCATGGCCATGGCCGTGCTTTGCAGTATCCAGTACGGCACTCTGGTTGACCTTGAATTCTACGGTATTATTAACCCCTTTGGCATGGATGGGGCGAATATCATCGTGGATTATGCTTGGAGCCAGGTCCTTTTCAAGATAGTGATTACCATGGTGGCCTGTTTTGCCGTTGCTTTTCTGAGCGGTTTTCTGTCGGAACAGTTGCGAAGAGCAAGAAACGAGCTTTCGGCTCTTGAGGATCGAATGAAACGCGTGGAAAAGATGGCCTATATGGGAGAGATGGCGGCCGGCATAACTCATGAAATTAAGAATCCTCTGGCTTCTCTGTCAGGCTCCATACAAATTTTAAGAAAAGAAGTACCGTATGACCCTGAACACGACAAGCTGATGCAGATCGTTTTGCGTGAGACAGACAGGTTGAGCGCCCTGGTGAACAATTTTCTTTTGTTTGCAAAGCCGCCGGCAGGTAAAATTAAAAAAATAGAACTCGAAAACGTTCTGACAGAGACCGTCAACCTATTTGAAAAAAACAAAGCCGCTACCGGCAACATTTCGATTACAAGCGAATTTTCCTCAAATATCTGGATTGAAATGGATCCGGTGCATTTACGCCAAGTGATCTGGAATTTACTTTTAAATGCTGCTGAGGCTATCGAGGGTGAAGGACTTGTCGGAATTAAAACATATCCTCTCAAGAACAATTATGCAGGTATCGAAATCAGCGACAATGGCTGCGGCATTTCAGATGAGCATATGCAGTCAATTTTTGATCCATTTTTCACAACAAAATCCAGAGGGACAGGTCTAGGACTTTCCATCGTTCACAGCATACTCGAATCTTATGATACATGGCTTGATGTTGAGAGTAAAGTAGATCGGGGAACCAAGTTTTCCTTTAAATTAAAGCGAACAGACCCGCTAACTTAGTCTTGACACCTAATTTTAAATGGGTTAGCAAAGTATGTTTAACCTTTTGAAAAAATGAGTATATATAATGGGATGTTGTTTTTAACTGAAAAATTGTGTGTTAATTTAGCCATCTAAAAGAAATATCGTAATCGGGTAATTCCCGCCACAGGGCCACAGCCGGTATTTTGCATCGGTCTCACAGTGTCCTGATAAAAAACCGGATGACCTGAATGCAACGGTGGCTTTGTTGTCTGTCAAATCTAAAATCATACAAACTTGTGACGTTGAATCCTTATGGACAAAAAAAGCGATATCATTGAGAACCGAAAAAA
>Ga0307991_1002705_pt1 | contig 11848 bp, 8 predicted proteins | sample EllFjometagen131_FD_203146 | JGI IMG/M metagenome (GOLD analysis project Ga0307991, IMG submission 203146) | Marine microbial communities from Ellis Fjord, Antarctic Ocean - #131 | ecosystem: Environmental > Aquatic > Marine > Unclassified | place: Southern Ocean | collected 2014-10-08 | reverse complement strand
GATCCAACAATGAAGTCGGTAATTATATTAGGATTAATTGTCTTAATTCGAACCTTCCTTAGTTTGTCATTGCAAGTTGAGCTGGAAGGAAGGTTTCCCTGGCAAAAAGACATTAAGAAAGCTTAGTAAAATGTTCTTATGGATTGATTCAAAGATATTTAGATTTATTTATTATAGCTAACTCTATGGTTTATAATTTTTCCTGTCATTTATTAGTTATTGCCAGAATGTCTATCCCCGCTTTTTAAAAATATTAATACAAAAAGGGCATACAGTATACCCACAGCTAAACCGACAGGGATGGCATAAAATAATGCAAATATTGGAGAGTTAATTAGTACTTCAGTCCAATCCAGACCTTCTATTGCTCCGGTTACTTTGCCCAGTATAGCTCCAACTTCCCATCCCACAATTATTCCTGCAAAACACCCTAGAAGTACAACAACGAAAGCACGGATGGTATTTCTGTTGATTGTCCATAATATGGCAAACATTTTTTTTGCGAGTATTCTTACAACAAGCTCACCAATATAAGCACCTAGAAGTGCAGAAGGGACTCCTACCAGTAAGATTCTCCACAAAGGGCCAATCATGCTGCCACCGGGCCCCCATTCAAATATATACCCGGCAATTAAAAATACAAGAGCAGTACTACTACCAACAATTGCTGCCAGCCACATTCCAACATGTGTAATGATTTTTAGTTTTCTTTCGTTCATGACTTTAGTTATAAATTAGAAAAATTTAGCTTTATAGGATTCGGTTATATTTCCATCTTTATCAAATTTGAGGATGAAATTTTTCTCATGCAATTCTCCATTAATTATTTGATCTTCTGCAGAAGTACATCTCTTTAATCTACCACTTTCATAAAGCCATATTCCGCCCCTTGTTGAAGAGGCTTTGCACATCACCCTGTGAATATCAATATCATTAACTGCGTAAAAAAAATTCAACTTCCCATCGGGATAAAAACGAATTCCACCACCTCCCATCCACATCCAACCTGTATAGTTTGTTCCGGAGCATTGATAGCCTTGAATAATTGGATCGTACAAACAATAAACAGAGAAATTTCCACTTTTGCCAAACACTACAAGCGTGCCTTTTTTCAAAACATTTCCAGCTATGGTGTCGTCAATGCTTAATATGCATGCACGAAGTTGCCAATCTAATGTAAAAATAACAGCCTCTATGCTATCGCATGAAAGACCCTTAATTATTTGATTGGATTTAAATTTACATGTATTTACTGAATCTGCTCCGGCTACTACCAGGTAATGTGTCTTTAGATCGAAACGGTCTTCATTAAGTTTGATATAAGTATTTTTGGGAAAGGTGTAGCCACCAAAAGTATGTTTATCGGCAAGGGTGAAGTTTTTTAACTCCCAATCTTTAGCAAAACTTATGTTGTCGCAACACGGAATACCGTCGATGATTGTCATTTGTTTCAGTACCCCTTCTATTTGAATTGTGTCCTGTGTTTTCTTGTCAAGGGTAAAAGTAACTTCGGCAAACTCAATATGATTGAAGGTTGTGTCGGAGTAAGTGTACTTTTTTTTCTTTCCGTAGCCGGAAGTTGATATCAGGATAACCACTAGTAGGAGTGCAAGATTTTTCATTTTTTTTAGTGTTAAGATATAATACTGGTTGTTCTTTTTAAATTTATTTATTCTTTAATTTAATAAGCACTTCATTATTAGGGTTAAAAGGTAAGCACCAGTCCTACGCCATTATTGGTTGTTCTGAAAGAAATGCTCGTATTTCTTTTGATTTGCTCCATCGCTTTTCTGTTATTTTTTCTTTTTATGCTACCTGCTATCCATAATGGAACTCCTGCACTTAGGGTTGCTATACTTGAGAATAAAAGAACAGCGGTTGTGTTTAAATTGGTGTTCGAAGCTATTTGAGCGCCAATGAATAAACCAACACCTGCTGATGTTAGGATTATGCCAGCATTTCTCATTTTAGTTGCTTTATTGAATGTGGTATTGTAATAATCATAGTTTTGACCCTTGTAAATACTATCAGATCCATCGCCATAAGTATACAGGTTCATATATTGTAGATATGAAATCGTTTGTTGTGCCTGAATTACTAAGCAAGCACATAAAATGGAGGTAATTAAAAAGATTTTTTTCATGATTTAAGTTTTCAATTAGTTTTTGTTAGTCTCGAATCATATAGTCAGATAATTACAATTTCAAAGAACTATTTTCTTACTTTAATAATCAATAAAATAAGACCCAACAAAAGTATTATCCCTGACACAATAAAGGCCCACCTGTTAACCACCCTTGATTCAACCTTCATTTCATAATTATGAAAGATAATTTTGTCACCGTTTACTTTCCAGCTTACCTTATTACCTGTTACTGATATTGAATTTGTTTCAGTAATAAGACCAGGCATTTCCACGGTTTGTGAATATTCATCCATAAATACGGCATTTAGCAAAAAAGATATTTTTTCATTAAGTTCCCCAAATAATTGTGGTTCCAGAGTTTTTAATTTGTTTACCGACTCATTCCCTGTCCATTCCCTGTAAAAATCGATGTAGACATTCATATTTTCATAATATTCATGCAATTTGTTTTCAATGCTATCTCTGTATAAGGTCACATTATCAGGGTTTAGCTGAGGGTCGTTTAATTTTTTAATCCCATCCTCCATAGTGATGATTATTTCGTTAGCAATAGCTTCAATCAGAAATCTCTCAAACCTCTCCGACACTTTCTTTTCCATTGCAGAATCGCTTGCTGTAATTTGAATTCTATTTCCTGACAAGTAAAGCATTTCATTGGGTGTAAGATAGTTGGGGTAATTTAGTTTTTTAAAAGGGTTGACAGCTTTGTAAGTTTCACAGTAAGTGATATATGAATAAAAAAAGCCAAACTGCTTATCGATTGTAATTTTTCTGCCCAGTTTTTTTCTCCAACTTGTATCCGTGTTTAATTCATTGTTTAATAAATCACTATTTTTAAAGGATTTGGTGTAGGTTAAGATATAATCGCCTTTGTCTGTTGTGTCTTTAATTACTGTTTTAGCCCATGTGTCATCAATTGGGTAGGGCAGGTCGGGCTTAAAAACACTGGATGAATCTCCGGTGATCTTTATCATGCGGGTGAAAGTCCCATTTTTGTTAACTTTAGTTGTTACTGTAATTTCCCTGCATCCACTGATGATGAGTAGGGTAACAAGAAAGATATATATGATATGTTGTGTTTTCATGACTTTTTTGTTTTGATTTAAAACTAAATTGCTTTGTTGCTATTTAGCCCTTTGTTATTTATTCTCCAATTCATTTTTTATTGAATTTATTATGTTTAATTCCTCATTTGAAATTCTCAGAAGAACTAGTTGATCTAGCAATCGCTTTGATACTACCTCAGATGAGAGTCTTCCTAACCTTGCAATCATGAATCGGGATTTCAAGTCATTGTCCTGTGTTGCAATGATGCTGGAAGTCAAACCTGTTTTAATAAATCCAGCTCCCTGTTTAGGGTAGTAACTCAGTATCTCCTGGTAATGAGGTGAATTGACTGGGATTCTAGGAACTGCCGAAATCTGCTGTTCTAATTTTATCAATTTCTCAACAATAATATACTGTTCGTAACCAAAAACAACTATTAAGAATATGGACGCTGCTGCCAGAAGTCTTTTGGTTATGGTAAAAAATCTAATACTAGCACTATTCTTTTCTTGTTCCAATTCGTATAGCTCAGCAAGTATGTCATTGGTTAACTCATGAGGGTTATTTAGAATAGGTTGCATTTGATTTAGCGATGAAGTAATCTTTTTTGCAATCTTGCTTTCTTCGTAGTGGGCATTACAATTAGGACAATTATCAATATGCCGGATTATTTCATCATCAAGTTGTTTGATATTTGAATTAACAAACTCATAAACTTTTCGTTTTACAACATCACATTTCATATCGTCCTCCTTTCGTATGCTAATAGTTTTGATAATTTTTTTCTCACGGATTGCCTTGCATTATACAGATTACTTTTTACAGATGTGTCAGTCATTTCCAGAATCTTTTCAACTTCGTGTGAATCAAGACCTTGTATATCCCTTAGTACGAATACTAGTTTTTGTTTTTCAGGAAGGCCGTCAGAAATACACGTAATAATATTTCCTAATTCCTTATTTTCAATCTGTTCATCAGGATTCGTTCTATCAATGCGGCACAAATTCTCTGAAACTTTGTCAATATTTATTGTGTTCTTGCTTTTGGATGATCTAAGTTTGTCGATAGCGCAGTTTATAACTATTTTGTATATCCAGGTAGTAAATTTTAATTTTGCATCAAAACTGTTTATGCTCTTCCAAATCTTAATAAAGCTATCCTGCACCACGTCCTTTGCATCTTCCTCATTTGATAGTACCCTAAAAGCCATCCTAAAAGCATATTCCTGATATTCTTCAACCAGATTTTTGAAAGCTGTTTTATTGCCTGACTTAACTTCTTTTATAATATTGACAATATCCATTTGCATTAACAAATTGGTTGTGTTAATTATGATACGGTGATTTTCTAAAAAAGTAAAATGAAAGCTGTTAATTTTTTCTGGATAATACCAGTTAAATATCCAATTGATTGATAAACAGATTGAATTGTTTCCATTGGTAGTTTAAGTTTTTTAAGGAAACCATTTCTACTACTTCCCCAATTTTATCACAAAATCAACAAAAGGAATTCCAATTACTATGTTTTCAACAATATCTTTGCTATTAATAAAAGCAAGGTCAACGGCTATTCTTTTTGCGGCAAATCTCACGCCATACGAAACCACTGTATAGTAATTATTTCCGTCAACGGGTGCAATCCAGTTTTCAGAAACAAACCAGAGTTTTTCCGACATACGTATCATTCCGCCAATCATAATAAAGGGTTTTTTCTCAAAAGAATCATCTACAAAACCCCACCCAAGACCAAGGGTTAAATTACTGTTATAAGAACCTATGGTTCCAAGTCCGTAAGCTATTCCTGCTGAAAACTCACCTGGCATAGTAACATAGATGCCTCCTACACCAGCATGAAAATTTTCACTTATCTGAAATCCGGATTTAATATTGAAGTTTAGCATTGGGCTCCAACCATCATTCATAGTGCCAAACATAGTAATGAAATCGAAGCCCCCTCCGATTGATAAATTGTTTGCAACACCATAATTAAACATATTACCAATTATGTAAATATTCTGGTAATAGCCTTCACCTTTCTTTAAAGGAATGGCTGTTGGAGCAAAAAGTAGCCTTGTTGCATGAGGATTTTTAAACCAGTATGATTTATTAACTTTATTAGAAGCTTCCAGAGGTATTAACTTTTTGATTTTAGATCTGTCGATTGTCAGTATACCAAGACCTTCCAATTGAATTTTAATCTCTGTGTCTGTTTCTTCCAGTAATATCCCAGTAAGCGTTGTGCCATCTTTTAATTCTAATTTATATGATGATGATATTGGAATATATGGCTTTGTTTGTTTATGGACTGTTTTAATCTGTTTCCAGCCAAATCGGGATTGGTCAATTTGGCCAACTGCATTTTCAAATTTCACAAAAATGTAGTCGCTATTCGATGAATCTGTAACTATCATACATGGAACAATCAATCCCGTTTTTAACCAAATCGTATCCTGAGTGAAGCTTGTTGTATTTTGATATTGTGCATGAGCCAGAATCCAGCTGAACAAAATAACTGCTATGAAGAATACTCTTTTCATCACTTAATATTAATATTATTATTTACAATTGAATAAGAAAAAATATAATGAAGAAAATTGTATTTCGGATATCTGTTCTTCACCATATGAATATTATGCTGCAATATACGTAATTTATAGGAAGATGTCAAGAGGAAAAAATTGATTTTACAAATCGACATCAGTATTTCTAAAAAAAATTGCATATAATTTATAAAATATATGATATATGTCATACATTTCATATATTTGTAGACGAATAATTAAAAACAAAGCCTTATGAAAAGTAAAACAAGCAGTATTTTAAAAAGTAGTAGATTAAATTTTCTTTATGCGTTATTGATGGTTGCATTGTTAATCCCCGCAAGTGTTTTTAGTCAGCAGGTAATTGAAATTCAGGTTTCACCTAATATCCTGAATTTGCAGAGTAATGGTGTTGTAGTAACTATTCATACCGATATCCAATTTTCGGATGTAGATGCACAAACAGTTACCTTAAGTGGAGTTGTTATTCAAAGCTGGAAAGCAGATAATGGCGGTTATTTTGTCGCAAAGTTTAATATGGATGATGTGAAAGATATTGAAAGTCTTGAAATAGGTGAGTACAATACTTTGACGCTGGACGGCATAAAAGTGTCGGGTGATGATTTTACAGGTTCAGAAGATCTTCTGGTTATTAATAACGTTCCCAGTGGAAAAAAATAAGTAGCAGATAGAACATATCTGGATTACTTGTTCCTATGTTTATATGCGTATATAATTTTAATCTTTCTTTTTTAATATTGTGATATTATTATCTATGATATTTCAGGATGTTGTAGAAAATAAGAAGTTATTAAAGATTGTACAAAAGATGTTAATCAAATTTCAAAGCCCGATTTGGTGAGTGTACAAATCTTGTATGAAATGAATTATCTATTTCGAGTACGAGTATCGCTAATATTATTGGGGTTTTAAAATAGTAAAATTATACTCCTGTAAAGGATTCATTCACTGAAATATATGGGTTCAAGTTCCAATATTAATGACATTCCATAAAAATTGGGATGCAACGTGTTCCCATGTTTTTGTTGTCCAATGTAAAGTACTAAAGAAAAATTGATTTGAAATCTCAAACTAGCTTCTAATCAATTGTTTTTTAACATGTGCAACAAATGCAAGAATAATAGCTAATTAAGGTAACTTTCTTACGTTTGAAACGTAAAAAATCTTCAAAGTGACAAATGGTCTTATAAATTGAAAATTAAATTAGCTTTATGCAATTTATTCATACCTCTTATATTGATGATTTAAACTATGAAGTTTGTTGAAAAATCTAGATAAAAACAAGTATTCATAGATGCTTAAAAGTAACTTAGTATGTATTATTTGACATTTGTTATGGATAGAAGAGTTTGATGATGATTTGTTTTTTTTAGAATTTTTAGTAAGCCGAGTTAATATGGAAAGAAAATATACTATTGTCGATATGAGATTAAAATATATACTATTAGCGTTTGTTTTATTTTTTGGGATATCACAGGGTTTTTCGCAATCTCTTTATGCTGAAATAGTACCAGTACCAGATACTGTAGTTATTAATGAGAACATTAATTTTTATGGATTTACTAATATAACCAATCCGTTATGGTTATGGGATTTTGGTGATAATTCACCAAATTCAAGTGACCAAGACCCGCCGCCGCATAGCTATTCAGGCCCTGGTAGTTATACCGTAGTTTTGGAAGTAAGTAATGCCAATGGATCTTTTGCAACTGATGAATATATTATTCACGTAGTAAGCCCACCACTTGTCGATTTCACCTATTCAATAGTTGAATGTCAAGAAATTCATTTTGAGGATTTAAGTATAGCTCCTATTGGGTATACAATTATTGAACGGCTTTGGGATCTTGATGATGGCGGAGCAATAATAAGTAGTAATAGTTCTACTTTAGACTATACATATACAATAGGTGGATTAAAAAGTGTGACCTTAACTGTTACTGCTGAGCATCAAAATGGTAGCACAACAACTAATAGTGTAACCATGCCAGTAATAGTACCCATAAACCCAACAGCATACTTTAGCTGGGAACCAAATCCTGCTCAGGCTGATGAAGCAATAGAATTTACAGGAGAAAGTGGCAGTACTCCTTTTATTGAAGAATGGGAGTGGAATTTTGGTGATGGCGACGGTGATGAAGGTCAGATAGTTTCTCACACATATGATAATCCTAGCCCCCCCAATGATTATCAGGTTTCGTTAACTATAACTGATAATAACCAATGTGTTACTGAGATAATTCAAAGCGTTTATGTTGGCGGTGTTCCACCTGTTGATTTCACCTGGGATGAAGGATGTGAACAATCCGCAACATCTTTCTATGTTGATGAGGATATAACCAATGTATCAGAAGTTGCATCTTACGAATGGGACTGGGGTGATGGACATTCTGGATATGGTTTTAATCCACAACATATTTATGCAACAGCTGGTTCATATGATGTTACACTAACGATTGTAGATATTTTTGGCTTTACCAATAGTGTAACACACCAAATACAAGTACATTCATTACCTGTTAGTTTGTTTAGTACCGAAGGGCCTAATTGCGAGGGAGGCGAAACACAGTTTGCCGATTATAGTATGCCAACAAGTGGATATATCGAAACTTGGGAGTGGGACTTTGGCGATGGAAGTGATCCAGAAATAAGAACATGGCCACAAAATCCTGATGTAAGTCATGCTTATACATCATCAGGATCATATACTGCAACATTAACTGTAACAACAAATCTAGGATGTATTAATAGTTCTACAGAGCAAGTAGATATAATTCCATCCCCAATTGCTATGTTTAGTAATGAGAGCACATGTTTAAGTGAACCTGTTATCTTTACTGATGAAAGTACGGAAAACGGAGGTGGTACTATTATAAGTTGGGATTGGAATTTTGGAGACCCTGCATCAGGAGTTAATAATACATCTGAATTACAAAACCCAGTTCATCTATATACCTCAGCAGGAACCTACTATGTTGAACTAATTATAGAAAATGCAAATGGATGTACAAATACAATAGCAAACCAAGAAGTAGTAGTTACCGATGCTCTGGTTGTAGAGATTCAAACAGATAATGACACAGTATGTTTAGATACCCCAATACAATTTACAAGTGTAGCAGAAGGAGCCGTACTTTGGGAATGGGATTTTGGCGATGGTAGTCCTACCGTAGATATCCAGAACCCCACTCATACCTTTACCACGACAGGAAACTTTACAGTTACCCTCACAGCTGAAACGGCTGATGGATGTCAAGGCTATGCTGATACATTAATTGTAGTTAATGAGAGTACTTTTGTTGGATTCTCAACTAATAGTCCTACATGCTTTGGTTTACCTACAGAGTTTTCAGATGCTTCGTCAACTACAGATTGGATATTAGAATGGGAATGGGACTTTGGAGATGGAAGTGATCCGGTTATAAGAACATGGCCACAAGATCCTGATACTTCGTACATTTATCCACTAGTGGGCACATATACTGCAACACTTACCATTACTAATTCAAATGGTTGTATATCAAGTATAAGCCATGAGGTTGTTGTTGTCTCAAGCCCTGTTGCTTCATTCAGTTACACAGGAACCTGTGCAGAAAGCCCTGTTTCATTTATCGACTTGTCGCAAGAAAACGGTGGAGGAGAAATTATTTTATGGAGTTGGGAATTTGGTGATCCTGCATCAGGAGTTAATAATACATCTGATTTACAAAATCCAAGTCATATTTTTACAGCCCCCAATCCTTATACTGTTCAATTAATTATCGAGAATGAGAATGGTTGTACAGATACTATCTCGCAAGATATTATTATCACAGAAGGTTTAGTTGTAGAGATTGAAGCTGATAATGATACGATATGTATAGACATACCTATTCAATTTACTGGAATATCACCAGATGCTGTTATTTGGAATTGGGACTTTGATGATGGTAATACCTCTGGGGAGCAGAACCCTATTCATACTTACACCGCAGCCGGGAATTATGTAGTTACACTAACAGCCACGACAGCAGATGGATGTTCAAATACTGCCGATACGGTTATAGTTGTAAAATCTAGTCCTTTATCACTTTTTGTAAGTACCACTCCAGCTTGTTTGGTTGACAGTGTATATTTTACAAATCAATCAATAACACCAAATGGATATATTTCCACATGGATTTGGGACTTTGGCGATGGTAATACTATCACCATAGATGATCCCGGTGATCCAAATGTTGCCCATAAGTATGATTTTGCTGGCACTTTTGAAGTATTCCTTACAGTTATTGACGATGTAGGTTGCGAAGATACCAGTAGCAGGTTGATTCAGGTAGGAGAAAGCCCCATAGCCGAATTCACTTTTGAAGAAACATGCTATGATTCACCGGTTTACTTTACAGACTTAAGTCTGAGCAACGGTGGCTCCGACATATTCAGTTGGGAATGGTTCTTTGGCGATTCAAACTCAGGAATAGATAATCATTCCACATTACAAAACCCAACACATATCTTTACAGAGCCAGATAGCACCTACATAACCACTTTAATAGTAATAAATACATTAGGTTGTACAGATACTGTAGCCTATGAGATTACCGTAGACTCACTACCCTATGTAGACTTCACAATGGATAATGACAGTATTTGTTTAGGCGAGAGTGCAGTCTTCACCGGCATAACCTCACCAGGCACGGGTATTTCCACATGGTTCTGGGACTTTGGTGATGGAGGATCCTCTATAGAACAAAACCCTAATTACACCTACGGAGCATCAGGCACCTATATAGTAACACTAACAGTCACAGAAATAGGATCAGACGAATGTCAAAATAGCATAAGCTATTCGATCTATATAAATGATGCACCCGAAGCGAACTTCGATTATGAGAACACATGCCTAGGCGATAGCACAGATTTTACCGATTTAAGCTATAGCCAAAACGGCTTTATATCAAATTGGGATTGGGACTTTGGAGATGGCAACACTTCCACAGAAGAAGACCCCGTACACTATTACCAGGATAACGATGAATACCAGGTAACCCTTGTTAGCACAGATAATTATGGCTGCAGCGACACCATAATACAGTGGATACAAGTATTTGATAAGCCATTACCGGGCTTCACCTTTGATCAAGTATGCGATCCTGAAGGACAAGTCAACTTTTTTGATGAATCCGAACCGGGATCAGATGAGAGTCCGATAATAGGATGGAACTGGAATCTGGATGAAGGATATTATTCCACGGAGATAGACCCAAGTTACATTTACCCTGCAACAGACTCCTGTTACACAGTGATATTAGAAATTACCGATGCCAATGGCTGTATAGCAACCGATACAAATACCCAGGTATGTTTACATGGCACCCTAGAGATAGACTTTACCTCCACAGAAGAATGCTTAGGAACACCAACATTCTTCCAAACAAGCTATGCTCCAGAAAATGATTCCATAGAATCCTACACATGGAACTTTAATGATGGTACCCCAACTCAAGACACCTATCATGATACAATAAGTCATACATTCCCCACCCCGGGAATGTTCATAGTAGAACTGATAGCATTAGACACCAATGGGTGCGTTACAACAGCATATCACGAAGTAATTATAGACTCCTTACCAACCCCACGATTTACCAATACCATAGGCTCATGTGATACCCCAACGCAGTTCACCGATGAATCATTAGATGGAGGAGCGTTTATAGAAAGCTGGTATTGGGACTTTGGCGATGTAATCTCACCAAATAACACGAGCACCGAACAACACCCAAGCCACCTGTACGGGCCATATGACAGCACCTACCAGGTAAAACTAGTGATAACCAATTTCAATGGATGTACAGACAGTATAGTACAAGAAGTATATGTAGAGCCCTGTTTGATAGCAGACTTTGAATTACCCACCGGTCTAACCTGTGCAAGATATGAGCAATGTTTTACAGATATCTCAGAACTATCCAGCAACAATGGAATAATAACACAATGGCGCTGGGACTTCGGCGATGGAGAAACCTACAATTACGGAATCCAACAGAATCCAATCTGCCACACTTATGAAGAAGGAGGAGATTATGAAGTACAGTTAATAGTAGTAGCGGAGATAT
>Ga0307991_1002703_pt1 | contig 11854 bp, 12 predicted proteins | sample EllFjometagen131_FD_203146 | JGI IMG/M metagenome (GOLD analysis project Ga0307991, IMG submission 203146) | Marine microbial communities from Ellis Fjord, Antarctic Ocean - #131 | ecosystem: Environmental > Aquatic > Marine > Unclassified | place: Southern Ocean | collected 2014-10-08 | reverse complement strand
TGGTCTATATAATATTGGGCCATGGATCCGAACATAAAACAGGCTTCCATGAGTTTGCCGCAGCCTGTTTCAACGGTTTCTCTCATTTTTCGGCAGATGCAGTCAGTGATCACAATCAGTTTTTGCTTTTTAAGTATTTCAACGGCATCATCATACGCCGCAATATTCTGGGTGACATCAATGGATTCCTGAATCGGAATGGTGCGCAGGAACCCTCCGGCATTTTCGGCCATTGTATGATAAAAGTCTGAGTCAAAATACTGTTCCACCAGTTTGGCAAAATCCTTGTCCAGACGTTTAACCTGGAATTCGAATAAGCCGTGAACAAACGGAATTGCCCCGTATCTGACGGCGGCCGCCTTTTTTAAATGAAACAGGAGACCGCGGCGTGTCATGTCTTTAAGCTGGGATGCGACTTCTTCAATCGGGCGGTTAAGGCGTTCAGCAATTGCTTCAGGGGTTTCCAGCAAAGGCGAAAGAGCCAGAAACATTTGTGCGTCTTCTTCAGAAAACATGGTTTTTAAAATAGTGATTTCAATTCCGGACTCTGTTGCCGGAAACCCGACTGAATATTTGTCCAGGCGTTCCTGGAGGTCGCGATAGATGTCATTGGTCATCAATTTATTCCTTTAATTGTTGATGGCGTCGTAAAAAGTCCTATCTACTGCGTTGTAGCAATTTTTCAGCCATTCAAGATACTACATGTATGATTTCTTGTCTGAAAAATCACTACGCCTTGCCATATTTTATGGTATTGGTGGAACTTTTAACTTAGCCATCTGGGTACTTTTTACGAGAGCATCAATTGTTAGTTCAGAGAAAAAATATTTTTTAAACTTTTCTTCTCAGTGAGCTCTGTGGTGAATTTATATTTTATGCAAATTAATCATTCTATGATTGTTTGGCTTTTTCAAGTTCATCGGTTACGCAATAAAGGCCTTTGCCTTCCAACGCCGGGCCAAAACACAGGTTGTCGGATTTGCATCTGGCCGGGCGTGTGTCGCCGGATTGCCATCTTTTGATCAGGCCGGGTTCCCGGATAAACGGCCGGCACATGGAAATATAATCTGCTGCGCCACTGTTTATCGTTTTTTCAGCAACGTTTAATGACCGCATGCCCCCTACCAGGATCAGGGGGATATCCATTGCTTTTTTATAAGCCGCTGCGGCCTCCTTAAAGTAGGCTTCTTTTTCTTCTTTATTGATGCCTCCCCGGCTGGGTGACAGTTTGCCGGAAGATAATGTGCCGCCGGAAAGTTCAATGGCATCGATTCCCGCGTCCACGAGAATTCTTGATGCAGCAATGGAATCTTCAAGGCTGAGGCCATTTTCAATGTGGTCTTCAGAGTTAATTTTAATCAACACCGGATAATTTTTTCCCACAGCGCTTCGAATGGCATTGTAAATTTGTCCATGAACACGGGCGCGGTTTTCTATGGACCCGCCATATTCATCCTCACGGCGGTTGTAGGCCGGGGATAAAAACTGACTGAGCAGGTACCCATGGGCCGAATGAATCTGGACCCCGTCAAACCCGGCGGTTTTTGCTCTTTGCGCGGCTTTGGCAAATGTTTTGACAAGGTTTTTGATATCCTCAATTGTCAATTCGTGGCGGGGGGATTTTGACAGGCCGTTATAATCAGACACCACGTGGGGCGGTTTTTTGGTTAATGCCTTGATCGCAAAATGCCCGGCATGGGCCAGCTGGGCGATGATTTTACCGCCGGCTTGATGAACTGCATCGGTCATGGTTTTTAAACCATCAATCAGTTCATCTTTGTATATTCCCAGTTGCCAGGGACCGGCCTGACCTTCCGGGCTGATATAAGCATGCCCGGATATAATCATACCTACACCGCCTTGGGCCAGATCAACCATGGTTTGTGTCAATCTCGGGGTTACCGCGCCGTCATCAGCCGCCATGCCTTCCCACGTGGCAGATCGTACAAACCGGTTGGCGAGTTTCATCCCGTTGATTTCCGTTGTTTCAAATAATTTGCTCATTATGATCTCCGAATTATTTTTATATTAACATCAGCAATTCACCAGCAATTCACGGTGACTAATAGATTTTTGAATTGATTTGTTTTTTGATGCAAAAACTATAGCCTGCCTTGCCAAAATTGTAAAGGCGGAGTCCTTTTTTGAGGTGGATGACCGTCAGAAATTAAATTTGGCGAGTTGTTCTCAAAATTTAGAAACAGCAATCCAAACAGATTGTGAATCTGCGAAAAAAAGGAAGTGATTTTTCAGGAGGGGAAGAATTTATGGCGGTCTTTCCTCTTCCGGAGGAGATATGATGAATTTCAGCAAATGCTCCCAATTGCTGAAGCCGAGTATCCTGATTGTACAACGCAATTGATTCCAGTACTCTTTCCGGGCGCTGAATTTGGCCCTGCATTGTTGGAATAAAGGATCTGACAATTCGAGGATTTGATGCATAAAAAATGCTATCAGAATGAAAAGGTTGATTGGCGTATAAACCATCGCCAGTGATGATGATTTGGAGTTTCGGATGGGTGGTTCAAATTTTACTTAATAGCCGCTTGCCGGCATTGCGCTCACAATCCTGCTTGGCGCTGCCATCAATATTTTGAATCAGTCCCGGCGCTAAAGGAATGACTTGCCGCATGTCCGGGTGAACAATTGATTCGCCAAGGACCTGGTGCGAATAAGTCATGTCACCATTTTATGCTTTTTTGTTAAACAGCCTGGGCAGGAGATGGTTTTGGAAGAAAAATATTGTGACCCATCAACTGGCATCAGGTACATGCCATTTAAAAACTGAAATTTTTCAAGCTGTTTTGATCTTTGTAAAGAACGGAAGTAATCGGAGAATGCAGGATCAAGTAACTCGGAACCGATGATGTCAACAACATCTCTTAATTGAGTTGCTTTAGGGATGGAATGAACATCGAATAGCGTTTTTAAATTATTTGTATGTTCTATCAGAACTCTTAAAGCAGTATTTAACTCGGCAAGATGTTTTATTTGGGCAGTCATTTTTTTCTTTTTCTATCAAATCCTTTTTAACGATCCGACGCTATTTGAAATCTTTTGATTGTCGACTCGAAGATCGGGTCAGGAGCCTGGAAAGAGATTTTTCAATGGTTTCAGGATTAAACGGCTTTTCAATCAAATCATGAACACCAGCCTCTTTTGCCGCCTTGGCAACTGCATTATTCATATAGGCGGTGATCAAAATTTTTAAAGAATACTTGTGGCGTTCCCGGGTTCTTTTAAAAAATTCAATGCCGTTGATCCCCGGCAGCCTGAAATCAGCAATGATAATATCAAACAGCTGCATTTTGAGTAATTCAATGGCCTGCTCGGCGGTTTCGAGTGCAATAAGCTGACATCCTTCCGCTTCAAAAAATAGACGCATGGAATCTCTTATCCATTCATCATCATCAATGAGAAGCAGGTTTAGATTTTTTATTTTTTCGAATAAGGTCATTTTTTACCATTTCAGATTCTGTCTCGGAATTTAAAATAGTTTATCATCGCTCTAATTTCGGTCTTTATGATTATTGGAAATGCATAATATATGCCAAGCTTGAACTGCAAATGATGAAGATCGGGCGCTTATTTTGGAATCCTGTAAATAGTCGATTTTTGTATTAAAAGATAAATTGATGGAATGTATCAATGGGTGGCGATTAATTTAAAATAGAAGTTTTTCGAATATTCATTTCGTAAATTATCTAATTTTATCGGGTCATGGAATGCATTGATTTTTGTTTCAGTGGCATGAATAATGCTACATATATTTGTAGGATATTGGCGCCTGCTAATGGCCGGGTGCTTCGGGTTCGGGCAACTTAATTTATTGCTTTCGTCTGAATCCGATCAGAGCAGATGTAACTATTTTTACGTTGGGCCATAGGATCATAATTTATTCAAACGATTGGCATCTAATGAAACTAAATGAGATTATCGAAATCGCCAGAAAAAAATCAGAAGTCAGGCTCAAAGAAATAAGAGAGCAGTTATCCAACCCATTTTTCCGGGCACATGAACAGACACTTTGGAACGGAAATCCCAGAAAAATTGTTGTTGTCGGTAGCGGCATCGGCGGGATGGCTTCAGGCGCATTGTTTGCAAATATTGGTCATCACGTAACCGTTCTTGAATTTAATAAAAAGCTCATCGGCGGTCACGGTAGATGCCTGACCTTTAATAAAATGCCGTATTCGATGGGTCCACAGTATGTTTGGGAATTCGGTGAACAAATGCTTGGTGCTCGTTTCCTGAAATTTTTAAATCTTCATGAATCCAATCCGTTTGTGCCCATGTCCAAAGATGGGTTCGAGAAACTTTTCATTGGAAACCGGGATGACGCCTGCAATTACTGTTGCATCAATTTCAAAGTTCCTATGGGGCTGGAAAATTTCAGGCGAGAATTAAAGTGTCTTTTCCCCGAGGAAAGTGAACATCTGGATGCCCTGTTTGATGACATGATTGCTATTTTTAAAACCTTTAAATCTCATTACAGACGAAATGTAGCCAACCAGGGACGCTTTCTCATGGCAACAAAATTTATGATGACCGGCAAAGTCCCTTTGGAAATGAAGCTCAAGCTCGGTCAGACTATTTATTTGTCATTAAAGGAATTTTTCGACCAACACAAAATCAATAATCCTATTCGTCGAATCCTCTACGGCCACGGCGGCATATTTGCCGAAAACGAATCGGAAATGTCTGCCATTGCTTATATTGTAGCCACTGGAAACTATCACGAAGGGGCCTGGTATCCGAAATATGGCTTTTCTCATTTTTTTGATTCTTTGGCATCAGTCATCAGAACAGCCGGTGGTTGTGTTGAAACTGGTAAAAAAGTAATCCATCTGGAAACTATTAATAATGTGGTAACCCGTGTCATTTGTGAAGACGGATCGTCTTATGAATGTGATTTTCTGTTTAGTGATATCTCCCCCCGCTTAACCGCTAAACTTTTAGGAAGTGGAACCGAAAAATTTGACTATACCCCGTCACACAGCTTTCCGACATGCTGTATCGGAATTAAAAGGGGACTGGAAGCTATTGCAGATATGAAAGGTCGCAATTACTGGTGGCAGGACGGCAATGAAGTAAATTTTAATAATCCGGATATCACCGTGTCACCTCGAGGGCTGTTTATCGGTTCTCCTTCTGCTAATGGATACGGTCAAGCGGGTAGGGATAATGAAGACGCCTTAGTCGTTTTCTGCCCGGGAAATTATGACCAGGAAAAAAAGATTTACGAAAAAGGGCCGGTGGCAGTTGAAAAATTTAAACACCGCCTGGTCGATGATATTATTTCCATTCTGGAAAAAAATATTTTTCCCGGTATCAGATCCCGGGTGTTGTTTGCTGAAATTCTCTCTTCGATAGACATTGAAAATGAAACTAACAGTGAATTGGGGAATGCTTACGGCCGGCGACTAACGGTTGGAGAGATTCTTAAAGGCCCCATCTGGGAAGAAAACTGTCCGGCCAATCTTTATAACGTATCTGCGACTAAAAACAGCCCCGGCATTGCCGGTGGTATTTTTACCGCTGAGCTGATTTTCAAGGAGCTGACCGGCCAGGAAATCTAAGGATAGATATCTCTAACGGGTTTCATTTTAGTTTTTTTCTCCGATACCGATACGTGTGATGGTTTATATTTAAAAGTTTTGCCGCCTGGCTTTCATTGCCGTTTGCCATTACGTATGCGGCATCAATATAAAATTTTTCAAACGCCTGCTGAGCTTGGCAAAAGTCCATCCCATCCGGCGGTATGGACGGGTAGGGCTGGTCAAGGGGTGCCAAAGGAATCTTTTCGGATTTGATTTCAGCAAATCCCAGATCCTGAGCCGTCAGTTCCGGTCCGGTGCCGATTAAAACGCCTCTTTCAATAATATTTTTCAGCTCACGGATATTGCCTGTCCAGGTATGATTCATGAGGATTTTTTTTGTCTGTTCGGAAATACCTGTAAATTTTGCATCAAATTTTTTTGAAAATTCATTTAAAAAATGTCCGGCAAGGAGCATGATATCGTTTTGCCGTTCATTTAAGGAGGGCACTTCAATCTTAATAACGCCGATCCGGAAAAACAGGTCTTTTCGGAATTTTTTGTCTTTAATCATCTGTTCTATATTTTTGTTGGTTGCCGATACAATGCGGGTGTTGATCTGCTGCTTTTTGGTGCTGCCGACCCGGTAAAACTCTCCGTTTTCTAAAAAACGCAGCAGTTTGGCCTGTGCCTCAAGACTTAAGTCCCCCAGTTCATCCAGAAAGAGCGTTCCGTTGACTGCATCTTCAATCAATCCTTTTTTCCCCGACGGGTTGGCCCCGGAAAAGGCCCCTTTCTCATACCCGAAAATCTCACTTTCAATCAGATCTTTGGGGATGGCGGCACAATTGACGGTCACAAAATTGCCTTTGAAATTCGGGCTCCGGTAATGGATGGCGCTGGCAATCAGTTCCTTGCCCGTGCCGGTTTCCCCCAAAATCAGAATCGATGTGTCCGGGCTTTTTGCCACCTTTTTTAGAAACTCCATCATATCCTGGATCGTGTCACTTTCCCCGATAAAGCAGGGAAGATTTTCCTTGAGATATTTGTCCTGGAGAATACGGACTTCTTTTCTCAGCCGGATGGTTTCCAGGGCATTTTTGATTGTGACCTCCAGACTTTCCATCTGAATCGGCTTGACAATATAATCATAGGCACCCAGCTTCATGGCCGAAATAACGGTTTTAACATCTTCATACGCAGTGATCATGATGACCAGAATATCCGGATTCAACTGCTTGATTTTTTCCAAAGCAGTGATACCGCTCATGTCCGGGAGGCCGATGTCTAATAATACAAGGTCCGGAGCATTCTCCTCAATGGCTTGAATCGCGGACTGGGCCTCCGCAAAGGATTTGACCTGATAATCCGCTTCCAGGGCCATGGTCAGTCCATCCCGGATGATTTGTTCGTCATCGATAATAATTATGGAATACGATATCATTTTTTGTCTGTGTCCCTGCTGAATGGTAATTTGATGATAAATGCCGCGCCGCTGGATTCGCTGTTTGCCAGTTCCAGTGACCCGCCGTGATCAGAGATGATTCTGTGACAGATACTCAGGCCGATCCCGGAACTGTTGCTTTTGGTGGTATAAAACGGATCAAAAATCTGATTGCGCAACTCTTTCCCGATGCCGGGCCCGGAATCGGAAACACTGATGCAGACGGAATCGTTTTTGCAAAAGGGACAGATCGCTGAGCGGTCATGAAGATAATCGTAGCATTTTCGTCCGTCGATGGTGCCGAACTCTTTTTTTATCACCGGGTTAACATACTGAACATTGCAGTTCTGATCACTGATGTATACGCCGTAAGGAATGGACTCCAAAAGACTTAACAGCCGTTCATGCTCGACCTGCTTTAAATGCTCCAGTTCTTTGATCCGTTTTTCCAATTGGGCATATGTGGGTTTGGATGTCATGGTGAAGTGCCTGTGTCGTTTTATTTTTTATTATAATATCAAATTATTATAATGATAATTATAAAACTTTTCATATGTATCACTATATCAGGTTATGGGTCAATATTTGCGGGAAGAATTTTTATATTTTGGCGGGCATTGGCTTTTTAGGGACGTTATTTTGATGGTTTTTATTGTCTATGCTTTTACGCTGGATATTTATCTGGCCGGATCAGGGGTGTCGCTTCCGTTAAATCAGGCATCCACTGTAAGGATCAGACCATATAACGCCTTGGATAAAATTTTTGAATATAGAAAAATTGCAAAATCTCTTTTCGCAAAATTGCGAAACAAGCGTCCTGGCACAGCTGAAATAAAAATGAAAAATATTCTATCAACACATACGGTACAAAGAAGAACTGGATACGGATCAACTGATTGTATTGAGCTGTTTTCATCAATTCCACGCTAAATGATGCCATGTGGAATTGTTTTAAACTTTCGTGAAAAGGTGAAACGGTTTGATTCCACAACTGTCTCCTGGTTGTTTACATTTTCAATGTTTTGGAAAAAAGAACCATCTCTTTGAAGCGATCAGGTTGGATATCCACTTCGATTATTTTTATAGTACACAAAGAATATGACTGGCATTAACTTTGCAGAGTATACTTGTAAAAGTGTTGCAATTGAACTTAATGCATCTTTGGATAAATGAGGTGAAGACAAATGACAACTATTCTTATTTTAGATAACCAGGCTCATCGCCGTGAACATCTTTCAGAGGAATTGGAAAAAGAAGGATATTGTGTCAATGCCATTGGCGATCGGGACTTTGATCCGGAGAAATTTGATTGCTCAGGCTTTGATCTGGCGGTTTTAAATCAATATCCTGATTCATTGAAGACATGGGAACTTTATTTTGATTTTCGAAAATATTGTCCCGGGTTTCCGGTTTTGGTTTATATGATTAAAAATATCTATACATTAAGAAGCCTTAAAATCGCAATTAAAGATATTTTGCGCAATCAGTCTTCTCACGCATTTATGCAAAAGCATTCAAAAGAAGCCGAATCTGTATTTTTATAATTTACATAACAGAGGCTAAAAAATGGAAAATCGAAAAAAGTTGCTGGTTTTGCTCGACGGTTCAGAACGTTCGATGAAAACGGTCGAATATGTGAGTCGGGTCAGACCGTTTGCCGGGATGCATATCGTGCTGTTTCATGTGTTTTCTGATGTGCCGGAGTGGTATTGGGACATGGAAAAAGACCCGAAAAACCTTCATGAGATCAATTTGTTCAAGGCATGGGAAACCCAAAAAAAAAAAGAGATCGAAGATTACATGGAGAACGCCCGGCAACTTTTGATAGACGCAGGGTTTTCTGAAGATTTTGTTGAGATTACAATTCACAAAAAACAAAAGGGGATTTCCAGAGATATCATAGAAGAGGCGAAACTGGGATATGGTGCGGTGGTGCTCAGGCGGCAGGGGTTGGGTGAACTCGAAGGGGTTACCGTTGGCGGGGTCGGCACCAGGCTGATGGGAGCACTGTCATTCTTGCCGATAATAGTTGCGGGTATAAAACCATCTAATGAAAAAATGTTGCTGGCAATTGATGGTTCTGCCGCCTCAATAAGCGCGGTTCATTTTGTCGGTGATTTAGTGGGTAAGTTCGGTTATGAGGTGGGCTTGTTTCATGTGATTCGGGGGGTCGGGAGCATGCTTTCCAAAAAGTTTGATTTTATGATGCCGGCCGCAAATGCCGAAGCCCCTGTAAATGAAATGATGGCCCTGTTTCGAGAATTAAAGAAAAGACTGACAACATCCGGGCTTTCCCCTGAAAAGATATCCTTTAAAATCAAAACCGGCGCATTCAGCCGGGCCGAAGCCATTGTCCATGAAGCAAAGAAGGAAGAATACGGTACCATTGTTATGGGCCGAAAAGGGCTTTCTCTGGTGCAGGAGTTTTTGATGGGTCGGGTCACCAATAAGGTAATTTATACCGGCCATAAATATACGATCTGGATTATTTAAATCGTTCAACTTATTTTAAATATAAATAAATATATGAACAATCCATGGAAAGGGGGGAAATAAAATGGCAGCACAGGATCAACCGATCAAAATATCGGAAAAGCAAAATTATGTGATGTTAATTTCTGACCGGGTCAAGAAATACGGAAACAAAATTGCATTAAAGGCAAAGAAAAATGGTCAATGGGAGGAAATTTCCTGGACTGATTTTGGGGAAAAACTGGATTGTGCGGCAAAGGCGATGCTGGAAATGGAACTTTTAGATACCCAGATGATCAGCATCTACTCACAAAACATGCCGGAGGCTACGATTACAGATATTGCATCACTAAGCATACGCTGTGTGCCTGTTTATATCTATCCCACCAGCACCGCCCAACAGGCCGAGTATATCGTTAATGATTCGGAATCCCAGCTCATCTTTGTCGGGGGGCAGGAACAGTACGATAATGTGCTGCGTTTTTTTAAGGCGTCGTCCTGCTTAAAAAAGATTATCGCCTTTGACCGGAACATTCGTTTAGATGGCACGGATACGTCCATGTATTATGATGAATTTCTTGAATCCGGTAAAAAATCAGCCCTTGGAGATGAAATTGACAATCGGTTGAGCCGTGCATCCCAGGATGATCTGATGACACTGATCTATACTTCCGGGACGACCGGTGTGCCAAAAGGGGTTATGCTGACCCATTATAATATGTTATACAGCGCGGCAAGTCATGATATGCGGCTGCTTGATCCCAATGAAAAAGACGTGTCTCTTTGTTTCCTCCCCTTGTCGCATATATTTGAACGGGCCTGGACATATTATGCACTGTATCATGGCATGGAAGTGTGTTATCTGGATGATCCGAAAAAAATTATCGATTTTTTACCGGAAGTTAAACCGACCATCATGTGTGCGGTGCCAAGGGTTTACGAAAAAATCTATGCTGCCGTGTATCACAAACTGGAATCAGCGTCATCTTTGAAAAGAATGCTTTTTAACTGGGCGATTAAAACCGGCGGCGCCGCAAACAATCTAAAAAAAGACGAGCAGACGATTCCGACTGTTTTGAGCGTAAAATACAAAATCGCGGATAAACTCGTCTTAGAGAAGATCCGGGATGCCGTGGGGGGAAAGATTCGATACATGCCATGTGCCGGCGCACCATTGTCACAGGAGATTGAAGAGTTTTTTTATGCAGTGGGAATGTTTGTCTGGTACGGATACGGTTTGAGTGAAACGACGGCTACCGTCACCTGCCATCCGGCGCATCATTTTAAGTTCGGACTGGTCGGCACCCCCATGCCTGGCGTGCAGGTTAAAGTTTCAAAAGAGGGTGAAGTGCTGGTAAAAGGGGGCACTGTAATGAAAGGGTATTACAACAAACCCGAAGAAACCGATCGTGTTTTTGAAGATGGCTGGTTTAAAACCGGTGATGCCGGCGAATTTGATGAAAACGGTGAATTACGAATCACCGATCGAATCAAGGATCTGATGAAAACGTCCGGCGGCAAATATATTGCCCCACAGCTGATCGAATCGGTTATTGGTGCCGACCACTTTATCGAACAGGTTACGGTCATTGGAGACAACCGGAAGTTTGTTTCCGCCCTTATTGTGCCTTGCTTTGAAGCACTGGAGGAATATGCCCGCATCAATAATATCTCTTTTTCATCCATGGCAGAACTTGTCAGACAACCGGAAATCATTGAGTTATATCGTAAGCGGATTGAAGAGAAATCTCAAAATTTTTCAAATTTTGAAAAAATAAAGGAATTTACTCTTCTTCCCAATGAATTGACGGTGGACAATGAGGAAATAACGCCGACAATGAAAATAAAGAGAAAGGTTGTTACTGAAAAGTATAATGATGTCATTGATGTGATGTATGAACCTGTTTTACTACATAAAACAAATCATCTAAATAATTAGAAACCGTATCCGAACAGGATAGAAAACGGTTTCTATATTGACAGGATGTTTTTTGCAAACTGTTTTAACCATAAATATAGGGAGGGAAAAGCAGATGGAAAAAATAAAATTATTAAAAAACATGATAGCGTCTAATAAAAAAACATTTCACTATACGTTTAAGATGATGGTTTCGCTTCAGGATCAAATCGAAAATATGATCATACCCTTTCTTGAGCAATATCAAATACCAAGTAAAGAGAAAAAAGGAATCTCTGAGTGGATTCATAGCAGCAAAAAGAAGCGGGATAGCTATCAGAAAATGATCGAAGAGGGGTTTGGAACTCTGGAATCATATTTTTAGTGCGGCCGGGCAAGGTCGTGTAATCCAGCGGGTGGGAAGCCCGTCCCGGAAGGTAGGTCGACCACCGGGTAGCGAGTCCTTGGAGGCTGACTGGTAACAGTCAGTTTTAAGCGTAGGAT
>Ga0307991_1002700_pt1 | contig 11857 bp, 7 predicted proteins | sample EllFjometagen131_FD_203146 | JGI IMG/M metagenome (GOLD analysis project Ga0307991, IMG submission 203146) | Marine microbial communities from Ellis Fjord, Antarctic Ocean - #131 | ecosystem: Environmental > Aquatic > Marine > Unclassified | place: Southern Ocean | collected 2014-10-08 | reverse complement strand
TTTCAGGAAATAATGCGGATTGACCCTTTTTTGATCAATATGATGCGAAGTGCTTTTCAGCATCAGCAAAATGTGAGCTATATCTTTCTGGGCAGCAAGGAATCACTGATGGAAAGCATTTTCTCAGATATGAAATCTCCCTTTTACCAGTTTGGACTGAGAATGAATCTGGGATTGATACCTGAATGGGAGCTTGTGGAATATATCAGAAGGATGTTTGCACAAACTAAACTTGAAATCAGTGATACCACTATTAAAGGTATAATGCAGATATCCGGTAATCATCCTCATTACACGCAATATGTTGCGTCAATAGCCTGGGAGATGATATTGGAAGGAAATGAACAAAACGAGGAGTTCATCGAACATTGTCTCAATCGAATCCTACTGAGTCAGTCCGAAACATTTTACTTCTTATATGAACAATTTAACAGCAATCAGAGAAAAGTGCTCTATGCACTCAGTCAGGAAGATAAAATAAGTATTTATTCTGAGGACGTACGCATCCGGTATGAGCTTCCGAATTCATCTACTTTGACAACAGCGCTCTCAGGTTTACAGAAAAAATCTGTAATCCAGAAAAGCAATGGAAGCTATTACATTGAGAACCCAATATTTAAGCTATGGATCAAGAGCATCAGGCGCTAAGAAATTATCTGACTCCCATCTCCTTACGCAGGAATACGAGTTTTGCTTCTGCGAGTGCTCTTGCTTTTTCTGAGCCTTTGGCGAGTACTTCGTCTATATAGCTTTTGTCAGCCATCAATTCATCATACTTTTCCCGGAAAGGCGTGAGGTGTTCATTGAGCAATTCAAATAGTGCCTGTTTGGCATGTCCCCAGCCCATTCCACCAGCTAAATAGCGTTCTTTCATTTCCTGCTGCTGTTTTTCGTCAGCAAATAGCTTGTAAATTGCGTAAACATTGCAGGTCTCAGGGTCTTTTGCTTCTTCGATAGTCTGGCTGTTAGTGACGATTTTCATGATAAGTTTGCGCAATTTCTTGGGAGGAAGGAACATTGGAATGGTGTTATTATAGCTTTTGCTCATCTTTCTGCCGTCTAATCCGCTGATCAATCCCGTTTCTTTGCGAATCAGTGGAGCCGGCAGTTTCAGCAGTTCTTTGCCATAATTACGGTTGATAACTTCTGCAATATCAACAGCCATTTCCAGATGCTGCTGCTGATCTTTACCAACAGGAACCACATCAGAGTCGAAAAGCAGAATATCGGCAGCCATAAGTACGGGATAAGTAAAAAGCCCCATATTTACGCCATCATCAGGATCACGGTTTGTTTCTTTATTTTTCTGTAACAGTGCTTTATAGGCATGTGCACGGTTCATCAAGCCTTTGGGTGTGAATGCCAGCAGAATTGTGCTTAATTCAAAAGTTTGTGGTACTGCTGATTGCTTATAGATAAGATTAGTCTCAGGATCGAGTCCGCAAGCTAACCAGGCTGCAGCGATTTCGTAAATTTGATTTCTGAGAGCAATTGGGTCTTTGGTCTGGTTAAGTGCATGATAATCAGCGATGAAATAACGTGTATCATATTCTTTTGCGAGTTCCAGTGCCGGTTTAATGGCACCGAGGTAATTCCCGATATGGGGATTTCCTGTGGGTTTTATTCCAGTTAATGCTACTTTTTTAGTCATAATAAAAATCCTTAATCAATAATTTTGGCGACCAGGTCATATTCCCAGGTAGCGACGATCTTCACTTTTCTGATCTCGCCGGGTTTTGCCTGACCGTTTATATATACTATTCCATCGATATCCGGGCAGTCATATTGGCTTCTGCCCACAAAATCGAAATCTTCATCTTCACTCTTATCGTCAATTATAACCATCATCGTTTCACCCAGCCAGCGTCGCATGATTTCACTGGAAATATCCATCTGCATACCCATTAATTGATCCTGACGGATTTCTGCAACGTCTTCATCGACTTTATGATCAAGCAATGCAGCAGGTGTATCTTCCTCTTCGGAATAAGCAAACACTCCCATGCGTTCAAATCGAAATTCTTCCACGAATTCCACGAGTTCATTATACATCTCATCAGTTTCACCGGGATAGCCCACAATGAATGTGGTTCTAATCGTTGCCAGCGGGTCTTTTTCTCGTATGCGTTTGATGATCTCTATCGTTCTTTTGCCCGTTACATGGCGGTTCATTGATTGCAGCAAAGTGTCGTTGATATGCTGCAAAGGAATCTCAAAGTAATGACAGATCTTTTCACTTTGGCAGATATGGTCGATCAGCTCATTAGAAAGATGCGCAGGATGCAGATATAATAGCCTTATCCATTTGAGTTGCTCGATTTTTTCCAGTTCTTTTAGCAATGGAAGCAATTTGCGTTCACCATAAAGGTCCATGCCATATTGTGTGGTATCCTGAGCTGTAACGATCAGTTCTTGCACACCGCTTTCTGCAATTATTTTTGCCTGGCGCACTACTTCCTCAATTGGCAGACTTATCAGAATACCTCTAATTGCGGGAATTGCACAATATGAACAATGATTATTACAGCCGTCTGCAATGCGCAGATAAGCATAATGAGCAGGTGTCAATTGTTTACGGTGGTTTTCATCAGATTCAAACAGCTTTGCAAATGCAGAAAAATCTTTCAGGTCGATGAGTTGGTCAATTTCGGGAATATCACGTTTCAGATCATCAAAATAGCGTTTCACAAGGCAGCCGGTTGCGATGAGCTTTTTGCATTTACCCTCTGTTTTCAATTGCGCAGCTTTGAGTATGGTATCAATAGCTTCCTGTTTTGCCGGAAGAATGAAACCACAAGTATTGATGATGATAACTTCTGCTTCTGCTGGGTCTTCTGTATGCGAAAATCCTGTGTGCTCGATAATTCCGGCAAAGATTTCACTATCTACCAGATTTTTGGGACAACCCAGACTTACAAGATGATAATATTTCATAATACCTGCCTTGTTTAAAGAAGAACCTGCCGATGTGTCACCGGCAGGTCAATGTATTTATCAATTTTTCTTAATTTAATCAAGAAGATGTGTTACCACGCCGGAACGAAGTTTTGGCTCAAACCATGTAGATTTTGGAGGCATCACTTTCCCTGCATCGGCAATAGTCATCAGTTGTTCGATGGAAGTGGCAAACATTGAGAATGCAACTGCTTCACCGGCATCAACGCGATTTGAAAGTTCTTTCAAACCTCTAATACCACCCACAAAATCAATGCGTTTGTCTTTGCGAGGATCACCGATATTCAAGATCGGGTGCAGCAGATTATTCTGCAGAATTGCCACATCAAGGCTATTTACAGGGTCTTCTGCTGGATATGAGCCATCTTTGGCAGTGATTTTATACCATTTGCCATTCAGGTACATTCCAAATCTATGCAATCCTTCTGGATGATATTCTGCCGAAATTTCCAATACATCAAATTTCTCTGCTACTTTGCTTAAGAATTCTTCGTTTGTATGGCCATTAAGGTCTTGAACCACGCGATTATAGTCCATTATGTAAAGCTGTTCAGCTGGGAATATCACACTCAAAAAGTAGTTATATTCTTCTTCACCTGTATGATTAGGATTAGCTGCTCTACGCTGTTGACAAACCTTTGTTCCAGAAGCGGAGCGATGATGCCCGTCTGCTACATAAAGGAATTTAATGTCAGTGAAAATATCGGTAATTTTCTTTACTGTATCAGCATCTTCAATCTTCCAGATAGTGTGAATAATACCATCTTCAGTTTTATAATCATATAGTGCAGGTTGCGCTGAAATTTCGTCTGTAATCGCATTCATATCGCCACGCTGAGGATATGTAAGAAATACTGGTCCCGTATTGGCATTCAGCGTATCAACGTGCTTGATGCGGTCTGCTTCTTTTACGGCTCTTGTATTTTCATGTTTTTTGATGATATCATTTTCATAATCAACCACTGATGCTCCTGCAACCAGTCCGATCTGATTTACATCACCCATGATCAAACGGTAAAGGTAATAGCAGGGCTTTTCATCCTGGATCAAAACACCATCTTTCATAAATTTATAAAAGTTTTCACGTCCTTTCTGATATACCTTCTCATCGTAAATATCGATATTTTCTGGCAGGTCAACTTCCGGTTTCACCACATGTAAAAAACTATATGGTTTATCTTTCACCTGAATTCTTGCCTCTTTAGAGTTCAGAACATCATAAGGCGGAGATGCAACCTTGCCAAACATTTCAACTGTGGGGCGTACCCCTCTAAAAGCTTTTATCTTAGCCATCCGCACTCCTATCTATTTTTTTGTTATTTTCATCCATACTTTGTTACCATTGATATCATATTCATTGAGCTGAGCGGTATCAACGGCAAATTCTATTTCATCGGTAAGTGTTTCGCTCTTGATGTAATCGCAATGTTTTTCAAAGACTTCTTTGATGTTATCCTCACCGTTATATTCAATTGATATACGATCCATGATTTCAAATCCATTTTCCTTACGTGTATATTGGATCTTATTTACCAGTTCACGAGCCAGACCTTCTTGAATAAGCACTGCATTAAGTGTAGTATTAAGAGCAACCCACAAACCTTTATCAGATGCAAATGTAAAGCCTTCACGATCTTTGATCGAAACTATCAGATCTTCCGCAGTGAGCTTAAATATCTCGCCATCTACTACAATCTTACAGCTTTTATCTATTTCAAGTGACTTTACCAGTTCCTGAGTATTGACAGTGCCCAATGCTGCGGCAATTTTCTTTACGTCTTTTCCAAAACGTGGACCCATTTTCTTAAAGTTAGCCTTAAGCTGATAATCTATGAAACCTTCATCATTACTGATATATTCCAGGTTTTTAACGTTGATCTCTTCTTTCACGAGCCATTCATTACGTGCAACCAGTTCTTTGATATCAGCCGGTATATACATCGTTGCCAAAGGCTGACGTACTTTGATCTGACAGCTGTTACGCGCTGCTCTTCCTTGTGAAACAACCTCGATAACTGTTTGCATCTCTTTTTCCAAAGTATCGTTGATCAGGTCTTCATTAGCTTCTGGATACTTCTGCAAATGCACACTTTCTGAATTTGTGAGATTATGATAGATCTCTTCTGCCAAAAATGGCGCATAAGGTGCCATCAATCTGCTGATTGTCGTAAGCATTTCCCACAATGTCAGATATGCTGCCTTCTTATCATCAGTGAGAGTCAGAGCCCAATAGCGTCTTCTGCTGCGGCGTACATACCAGTTACTCAAGTCATCGATTACGAAGTTTTGAATAGCTCTCACTGCCCTTGTAAGATCATAATTATCATTATGTGTTTTCACTGTCTTGATGAGGTTATTAAGCCTGGAAGCCATCCAGCGGTCGATCTCTGCTTCCCTGACTAAAGGAATTTCATGCTCTGTGGCTTCAAATTTATCTATGTTGGCATAAGTTACGTAAAATGAATATACGTTCTTCAAAGTACCAAAGAATTTATTAGAAATCTCTGCTACGCCTTTTGGATCAAACTTAGTAGGTATCCAGGGTGCGCTTACTGCCAAAAGATACCAGCGAACTGTATCAGCTCCAAATTGATGTATCATCTTCAGCGGATCAACGCTATTACCTTTTGACTTTGACATCTTCACGCCTTTTGCATCAAGGATCAGGTCATTCACCAATACGTTTTTATATGACGAAACGCCTTTAAGCATCGTAGATATCGCCAGCAGGGAATAAAACCAGCCGCGCGTCTGATCTATTCCTTCAGAAATAAAGTCCGCAGGGAATAGATCGCTTTCAAATTTTTCCGCATTTTCAAAAGGATAATGCCATTGCGCAAATGGCATCGAACCACTGTCAAACCAGCAATCTATCACTTCCGGGGTGCGTTTCATTTCGCCACCGCAATCTGGACAAGTCAAAACGATATCATCCACATGCGGTCTGTGGAGTTCCACATCTTCTGAAACTTCACTGCCATCAGCGAGTTTTCCGCTTTCACGTAATTCTTTGATGGAGCCGATGCTCTTCAATTTTCCGCATTTCTCACAAACCCAGATATTGAGTGGTGTTCCCCAAAATCTGTTTCTGCTGATAGCCCAGTCAACGTTGTTTTCCAGCCATTCGCCAAAACGCTTTTCGCCCACAAATGGAGGATACCAGTTAATTTTTGAGTTATTTTCCAAAAGCTGTTCTTTAAATTGGCTTGTGCGGATATACCAGCTATCGCGTGCATAATAGATAAGCGGGCTGTCACAACGCCAGCAAAAGGGATATGTATGCTTTATCTGAACACGTTTATAAAGAATCCCGCGTTCCTTGAGGTTTCTCAAAATCTCTTTATCTGCGTCCTTCACAAATACGCCTGCCCAATCTGTGATCTCTTCGGTAAAACGGCCGGCTTCATCAACTGGCTGGATCACTGGTAAACCATATTTGCGTCCCAGTTCATAATCATCAGCTCCAAATGCCGGTGCTGTATGTACGATTCCTGTTCCGTCATCCATTGTCACATAATCTGCAAGTCCCACATAAAATGCCTTCTCTTTTGGCTTGATGTATGGGAATAGCTGAATGTATTCTTTATATTCCAGGTCTTTGCCAATATATTCCTCAACGATCTCATATTCTTCATCCAACACATCAAGACGTGCTTTTGCCAATATGAGATATTCGTCATTATACTTAACTTTAACATAAGTCTGTGCAGGATGTACTGCCAAAGCCACGTTGCTGATCAATGTCCAGGGTGTAGTTGTCCAGGCAAGAAATGAGGTGTTTTCCTCATCTTTAAGTTTAAATCTGGCAAATACGGAAGGATCTTCCACTTCTTTATAACCTTGAGCAACTTCATGACTCGAAAGCGGAGTTCCGCATTTTGGGCAATAAGGCACTATTTTGTGACCCTGATAGATAAGCCCTTTCTGGAAAAACTGATCTAATATCCACCACACAGTTTCGATATAGTCGTTAGTGAGCGTGATATAAGGGTTTTCCAGATCAATCCAGTAACCCATTTCTTTAGTCATCTCACGCCACATGCCTTCATAAGAAAATACGGAATCACGGCATTTCTGATTAAATTCTGCCATTCCGTAAGCAACGATATCTTTCTTATCTTCGAGTCCCAGTTGTTTTTCCACTTCTATTTCAACGGGCAGACCATGAGTATCCCAGCCTGCTTTACGTTTTACTTGAAATCCCTGCATCGTTTTATAACGGCAGATCGTATCTTTAAGAGTTCTTGCCATCACATGATGGATACCCGGTTTGCCATTCGCTGTGGGAGGTCCTTCAAAGAAAATAAATTTCTCTGCACCATCACGGAAGTCTTCACTCTTTTTTGCGGTACCATTGTTTAGCCAATATTCCTGGACGCGTTTTTCCAGTTCTGTCACCTTTTCTTTAGGATCAAATGCTTTGTACATCTATTACTCTCCTGAGTTATTACTCTTCAGTTTCTTCTTCAAATAAATAAGCGAAGTGTTCCTGCAAATCTTCCTGTTCGCTTACATAACTTTTCCATTCCGATTGCGCTTTTTCTCCATCAACGCACTTAGGGCAGATTATTAACAGATTTTCCTCATTTACCCCAATATAGCCGCGATCGTAACACTTATTGCAACTACGCTTTTTACGGTTACGAGCCGCGATCTCCTTTGCCGCTTCCAAATGCTTTTCGTCTAAATGAAACACTTCTTGCCTCTCATTAAAAATTTTCTTGCAATTCCTTTGATAATACCATTCTATGTCAATGATTATTTGACCAATGCAACACCAAAAGGCAAACAAAATTAAAATATAAGAAAAATTAAAGAATAATAAACCGCAAAAAGCGCAGACTTCAAATTAATGGATAATGGGTAATGGACTTCAATCAATGGATATTTGATGGTGGATGATGGGTAATTTTAAGAAAAAGAGATTGATGGCTTGTTGACCGCTAAATAGTTGATATTAATAGCTAAATAAATATTATCTTCTTATCTTATCAGTGAAAATCTGTGAATTAAGCCTGCCATCATGTAGCTTTCCTGTCCTCCTTCGTGCAAGACTATGGAGCACAGGAAAGCTACGGCACGGCAGGATTAAAGGCGCATATCATGCGGATATAGGAGTAGAGGATAAGATTTCATTAATTTGGAGAAGGATCATTAACTATAAAGTAGGTGAAAGTAGGGAAATGTAGGTAATAGTAGGGATAAGTAGTAAAAAGTCATAAAATATCGGATAAAGACAAATAAAGTCATATTAAGTCGAGTAACATAGTTTAAATCAATATTCTTATAATAGTCACCAATGTTTCTGGAGGGGAAAAAATCCTAATGTACATGATAGGTTAAAATATGCCTGATTTACCATACCCCCACCAAAGACGAGACTAAGAATAGTCTCAAGCCTGATCAACATATCAGCACAATGTTATGCCGTTCAACCTTGAGACTATTCTTAGTCTCGTCTTTGGCAGGGGTATGGTGGAAATTTGTTATTTTTTGTATGGAAATATATAGTGATTTATCCGGCAATAAATCTAATTCAATCAATGACGATGAAACACCATCCTTCGCATGAAGCTACGGCACGGCAGGCTGACCACACTAACTACACTGATATTGATTAAAAAATATCTGATTAAATTGAATTAACTCTTTTCTTACATTGTCAGCGTTGCCGGCATGGCACATTTCAAATAGATAATCGTAAACCCAAACCCATCTATTTGGATTCCATGCAAACAGAAATATTTTTATGGCGTTTGATGTAACATCCTGCAGAAAACTGTCGTTTTCTCACATTATCACGGATAATGTACTCCAAAAATGTACTCAATAAATGTACTTGATATATTGAACAAATTATGCTTGTAGTAAAGTAAAGATTTTCTGATACTTTGATTGAAGGTGGGGATATTTCCGATAATAACGGACGCTATTATGGAGGATGAGTGGTTGTTCGAGATAATTCCATATGTGAAATGGAAAACTTGAAAATAAGAAATAATTATACTGAAAACTGGGGTGGTGGAATTTGCTGTAGAAGTTATTCGCTTGTGATGATAAATAATTGCGAGATAAGTAGTAATGAAGTCACATTTCACAGTTATACACGTGGAGGAGCAATCTGCTGTTTAGACAGTTCAAAAGCGGTGATCACTAATTCCACTTTAGTCGATAACGTTTCAGATAAGGGTGGAGGAGTATATTGCGATGATAATTCGACTATGACAATGATCAATTCTATATGCCGTAATAGCTCTCTATATGAGATATATACTGACCAGGAACTTGGATTTGATAATCCCGTAACGGTTGCTTATACCAATATTCTGGGTGGAGCTGGGGGAATTGGATTTTCTAATGGTGGAAATTGCAATTGGCTGGACGGTAATACAGATTCTGAACCGCTTTTTATTGATCCTGAGCAGGGGGATTATAGATTATTAGAGAATTCACCTTGCGTGGATAATGGAACTGATTGGTTTGAATGGAATGAAGAAGTGCTGATTGATCTTGCTGAAGATGAATATTACGGGGAAGCACCTGATATGGGGTGTTATGAATATGGACTCGTCAATACTGACGAATTGAAAATTGAAAATGTAAAATGTAAAATTAATGCTTATCCTAATCCATTTAATCCTGAGACTACTATCGGGTTTTATATTGCGCAGGAAAGCTTTGTGGAGCTGGCAGTGTATAACGTGAAAGGTCAGAAAGTAGCTATGCTGATGAATGGCATTTGCGAGCAGGGAAAACAGCAGATCGTTTGGCAGGGAAGAGATGATAATGGCAGGTTAGCGGGATCCGGAATGTATTTTATCAGACTTGATGTGGATGGAGAAGGGAGTTATATTACGAAGAGTGTATTGATGAAGTAGTTTGAACGAAAGTGAGAAAATACGAAATTGTGAAAATGCGAGAAGGAGAAGAGAAGATTTATTAGCAGCGAACAAAACGAACAAAACGAACAAAACGAACTTAAAAGCTGATTTATGTAGTTTGAATTATTGTTTTCCGGTTTCATTTCTCAATTTCACAGTTTCTCAATTTCGCAACTTCCTTGTTAGCCACGGATTACACTGATTTGCACGGATAAGAGAAGAAGAGAATATTTATTTAGCTATTAATATCAACTATTTAACGGTCAACAAGCCATCAATCTCTTTTTCTTAAAATTATCCATCATCCATTATCCATTGATTGAAGTCCATTATCCATCATCCATTGATTGAATTCCATTCTCATAAGTCAGTATTTTGTGAAAAAATTGACAAAATCATAGCTTAAATAATTCTTATACAGGAATATTACTGATGGTTACATGTAATACTTTGGAATAAGGAGTAGATTATGTTAAAGAAGCTTTATATTAATAATTATAGATGTTTGGTAAATTTTGAGATTGAATTTGATGATATGACTCTTTTATTAGGTACGAATGGCACAGGGAAAACATCAATTTTTGATATATTACATAAAATCCGCCAACTGATCATCGAAAATAAGAAAGCAGGGGAGTTATTTACTTCTGATGATTTGACAGTATGGCAGAAATCTAATGAACAGGTTTTTGAATTATCGGTAATTGGGAATGAAGGTGAATACAATTACAAACTTATAATTGAGCATAACCCCGAATTAAATAAACAAAGAATAGAAAGTGAGATCCTAAAATATAACGGGAAGCCAATATATAAATCATTACAGGGTGAAGTTCATTTATATCATGACGATTTTTCCGAAGGTCCTGTTTATTCTTTTGATTCGACGATGTCAGGACTTTCAACAATCTTACCCCGTCATGACAATAAGAAGCTTAGCTGGTTCAAGGATTGGATAGACAAACTATTCATCATTAATCTTCAACCATATAATATCAAGTCAGTGACTGAAGAAGAGGAAAGAATAATTGACCGAGGTGGTATAAACTTCTCTTCTTGGTTTAGGTATATATCTCAAGAGCATCAAAATAAGCTGTTCGATCTGTATAAACACCTGAGAGAAACAATACCCGGATTTGATTCATTCAAGTTTGAGACTGCCGGTAAACATAAAATTCTTAATGTAGGGTTCAGAAAGAGTGATAATGATAGTGATGTTAAATACTTTGATTTTGAAAGATTATCTGACGGACAAAAAGTTCTTATTATATTGCATACCTTTTTAATCAGTCTTCGTGATTTGGGATACACATTGATGCTTGATGAGCCGGAAAACTACCTGGCTTTGGCTGAAATTCAACCTTGGCTAATTGAATTATTTGATATTTGTGGAGAAAGAATTCCACAAGTTATATTGATAAGTCATCATCCTGAAATGATTGACTATTTAGGTGTAGATCATAGTAGGTTAATAGACCGTGAACCTTTAAATCCGACGCGGGTAAAACAGATTAAGGTAAATATCGAAAATGGTCTAAAACTATCAGAATTTATTGCGCGGGGCTGGGAATCGTGAGAAAAGGAAGAATTGAAATTGTTGTTTTATGCGAAGACCTACAGCAACAAACATTTGCCTACCGGTTTTTAAAGAAAGCTGGAATGATAAATGGAAAGTTTCGTGCAGAAGTAAACTATAAGGGTAGAGGTTCTGGTGAAAATTATGTCAGGAAAAATTTTGTTACACAATTAAAGTATTATCGTAGCAGACAGGCAACATCTGTTCTGATAGTTATAATTGATGGAGATACGAAAGGTGTTAAGGCAAGAATGGAAGAATTAAAGCAGGAATGTAACGTCCATAAGGAACCATTCAGAAGAGATAATGAAGTTGTTATGATAGCAATTCCAACCAGAAATATTGAAACCTGGATCTATTATTTGGAGGGAAATGCAGTTGATGAAAGTACCTCGTATAGAAAATTACGAAAACAAAGTGATTGTCAATCAGCAGTGAATCAATT
>Ga0307991_1002699_pt1 | contig 11858 bp, 5 predicted proteins | sample EllFjometagen131_FD_203146 | JGI IMG/M metagenome (GOLD analysis project Ga0307991, IMG submission 203146) | Marine microbial communities from Ellis Fjord, Antarctic Ocean - #131 | ecosystem: Environmental > Aquatic > Marine > Unclassified | place: Southern Ocean | collected 2014-10-08 | reverse complement strand
ATCACCGCTTCTTCAACCAAATCAGTTAATTCTTCAATAATAAAAGAGCCTTGTAATGGATTTTGATTTTTAGCCAGACCTAATTCGTGATTGATAATCAACTGAATAGCCATCGCTCTGCGAACAGATTCTTCGGTTGGCGTGGTAATGGCTTCGTCATACGCATTGGTATGCAAGGAGTTACAATTGTCGTATATGGCATAAAGTGCCTGCAAAGTAGTACGAATATCGTTAAAATCAATCTCCTGAGCATGCAAAGAACGGCCAGACGTTTGAATATGGTATTTCAATTTTTGAGAACGATCGTTTGCTTTAAATTTGAGTTTCATCGCTTTCGACCAAATTATTCGTGCAACACGACCAATTACAGAATATTCAGGATCGAGGCCATTACTAAAAAAGAAGGAAAGGTTTGGAGCAAATTTATTGATATCCATTCCTCTTGAAACATAATACTCAACATAGGTAAAGCCATTGGACAAGGTTAATGCCAATTGAGTGATTGGATTAGCGCCTGCTTCTGCAATATGATATCCTGAAATGGAAACGCTATAGAAATTATTAATTTCTTGATCGATAAAATATTGCTGTACATCGCCCATCAATTTTAAAGAAAAATCGGTGGAGTAGATACAGGTATTTTGTGCTTGATCTTCTTTTAAAATATCTGCTTGAACGGTTCCTCTTACAGTAGTCAGCGTTTCGATTTTTATTTTTTCATATACCTCTTTAGGTAAAACCAAATCTCCGGTAACACCTAATAGCATAAGCCCAAGGCCATTATTACCTTCGGGCAATTCTTCCTGATAGGAGGGGCGCTTGCTTCCTTTTGATTTGTAGATGGCCTCAATCTTAGCTTCCACTTCTTTTTCCAGTCCCTTTTCTTTGATGTAAAGTTCACATTGCTGATCGATAGCGGCATTCATAAAGTAGCCCACCATAATCGGTGCTGGACCATTAATAGTCATTGATACTGAGCACATTGGATCGGCAAGATTGAATCCTGAATAGAGTTTTTTAGCATCGTCTAAACAAGCAATAGAAACGCCAGAATTACCAATTTTTCCATAAATATCAGGCCGTCGATCAGGATCTTCGCCATACAAAGTTACAGAATCAAAAGCAGTTGATAATCTTTTGGCTGGAAGTCCGGCCGAAACATAATGGAAACGTTTATTGGTGCGCTCAGGTCCGCCTTCACCGGCAAACATGCGAGTTGGATCTTCGCCTTCTCGCTTGAAAGGAAATACACCTGCAGCAAAAGGAAATTCTCCAGGTACATTTTCGCATAAATTCCATTTTAAAATATCTCCCCAGGCTTTGTATTTTGGAAGCGATATTTTATTGATATCCAGACCAGAAAGTGTTTTAACTTTTGTTTCTATTTTAATTTCTTTATCACGAACCTTGTAAACATATTCTGGATTATTGAATTGTTCGGTTTTAGCTTTCCAATTTTCAATAATCAGTTTATTTCTGCCATCCAAATCAAGTTCGAGCGCATCATAAGTCTTCTGCAATTTAGAAATGGTTTCAATATCTACTTTGTTGTTTTCTAACTCACTTTTGGCCAATTGAAGTCCATATAACCTTTGAGCAATATTTGCTTGCTCATCTGTCCAACTATTGTAGTTGCGAATGGTTTCTGAAATTTCAGAAAGATAACGTGTGCGATTGGGAGGAATGATATAATTTTTTTCAGGAACTATCTTATCTTTAATCAGATGAGAGACAAATTTACCAGGATTCAACTCATTCACTTTTAGTAAGAGTGCTTTATAAAGCTCCACTATTCCAGGATCGTGGAAAGAAGAAGCCACAGTGCCGTAAACAGGCAAATCCTCCACTTTTGCTTCCCATAATTGGTGATTGCGTACGTATTGTTTTTTCACGTCGCGCATAGCATCCAAGGCGCCTCTTTTATCAAATTTATTTAAGGCAATAAAATCAGCAAAATCCAGCATATCAATTTTTTCCAATTGAGTTGCCGCACCATAATCGGGTGTCATAACATATAAGCTAAGATCGCAATGTTCTGTAATTTCGGTGTCTGATTGGCCAATGCCTGATGTTTCTAAAATGATCAAATCAAAATGAGCATTTTTTATAATGCAAAGAGCATCGTAAACATAACGCGACAAAGCTAGATTCGCTTGTCGTGTTGCTAATGAACGCATATAAACGCGGGGATTATGGATGCTGTTCATACGAATCCGGTCACCCAACAAGGCTCCACCTGTTTTTCGTTTGGAAGGATCGACCGAGATAATGGCAATGGTTTTATCCTTAAAATCTTCCAGATAACGACGCACTAATTCATCCACAAGCGATGATTTTCCTGAGCCTCCTGTTCCGGTTATCCCGATTATAGGTGTATTTATATTTTGACAATTTGCTTGAATATCAATAAATTGCGATACAAATTCTTCAGGATAATTCTCGGCAGCAGAGATCAATTGTGCAATATGATGCTTGTCTTGACTTTCTATTTTCTTTAAATCAACTTTAATATTTTTCCCGCTGGGAAAGTCTGATTTTTCCAGCAAATCGTTAATCATTCCCTGTAAACCCATTTTCCGGCCATCGTCAGGAGAGTAGATTCTCTCAATTCCATAGGCCTGTAATTCTTCAATTTCAGTTGGAAGAATTACTCCACCACCACCACCAAAAAGTTTAATGTGACCGCAATCTTGTTCCTGAAGAAGGTCGTGCATATATTTAAAAAATTCGATATGCCCACCTTGATAAGATGTGATGGCAATGGCCTGTGCATCCTCTTGAATGGCACAATCCACAATTTCTTGAACGGAGCGGTTATGCCCAAGGTGAATAACTTCAGCTCCACTCGATTGGATAATTCGGCGCATCACATTTATGGCAGCATCGTGACCATCAAATAAGGAGGCCGCCGTAATGATACGGATGTGATTTTTAGGTTGATATGCTTTTTGTGGAATCATTTATTAGGTTTTTGCTTGGAAATCTGATATTCAAATTCGTATGCAAACATAATAAAATGGAACGATTTCTTCAAGGAAAAATTCGAATAGCTTACGTCAGTTTATATCGATATATCTTCAATTTAATGCCACTTCCAAATGAATGCCTTTGGAGAAAAGCTCTAAATCGCAAAATAGCACAAAAATTAATATGCAGACCATCACATTTCGTGTAATTTGGTGCCTTGGTGTTTTTGTGGCGAAATACCATCCAAACGGATTCAAGTTTAAATCATAAAAAAGCTATTCAGGTTTAAGCCTTAGTGTTTTCTTTTTTGTGAGAGCAGAATCATTTAATAAAATCGTTTTATACTCTCCATTGACAAACATTTCAGCCTGATCGGCATAATGCGAACTCATTACATTTCCTGATTGTCCTGTTGGAATTATCGACAAAGCTTCAGCTGGATTGGAAAAATCGATCAAAAGACGCATAGCTGGCCCGGATTTAACTGGATAAATTCCGTCGGCATTATAATCAAATGCCTCTTTATCAATCACTTCGTTACTTCCTGATTTAGGAAATGGGCCTATGTTAAAAACTTTGCCGAAAGGTGCTTTGCGGCCAATAGGATGTACGTGTGTTAGCGTATGTATTTTGCCCCATTGCCAGGTTTTTAAATCGGAACCAAATTGCTTTTCCAATGCAGCAACAGTTTGATCAAAAGCAATGTTCAAAATTTCAGCTTGCTCTTCTTTAATATCGGAAGTGTTGATATTGTCCCACCAAATGGAAGCAGGGTTGTTGAAAATTTTTTCGATATTGCTTTTTAATAAAAGGGAATTGGCAAATTTAGGAAAGACATCTTCTCCAACTTCATCTTTAACTAAAGCTTCCAAAGCAAAAAACAAAAACTGATTGTAAATTACAGCACCTATGGAGTTTATATCTGTTTGTCCATCCCAGTTTTTTAGTTCCTCAGCAGTTTGAAGATAGACTTCACTTTTGGCTGATTTGTTTAGTATAGGAAGTAAATTACGTTGCACAATATAGTAATCACGTATTCCAAAATGGTCGTTCTGTATCCCTTTCATATCTTCAATATCCCAAAGGGGTTCAGAATGAAAGAGTTGTTCGATGCGCTCAGCACGAAGGCCGGGATAATAATAACCAGGATAAAATACACCATTCACTTTTGGTGGAGCATTATTAGCCGTATGAACAAATCCATATTCAGGATTCACACTCTTAGGATTTTCATCAGGAGAATAAAAACCTAAAACTTCATCGTTTCCACTAGCACCATCTAAGATTAAACCAGAATTAACATGTTCCGCTCTTTTCGGAATTTTTCCTGTTCCCCACCAGGCAATATTGTCATCTGTATCGCCATAAACAATATTTAAACCAAGCAAATCAACTTTTGCAATACCTTGTTCAAATTCGTCGAAGCTTTTTGCTGTATTAAAATGATGAAGTGCTTCAATAGCTTCTGAATCAATTACATGCAGCGACCACCATAAACTTATTGGACTGTCTTCATAGACTGCTACATCTGGGAAAACATCATTTAAAACAGGGCCGTGATGTGTAAATCGTAAATCATAAATCGCATCCGCTTCACCTTTTACAGCAATTGTATGTGTTTTCACTAAGTATTCTTCCCAATGATCTTTAACCCAATACTGCTCACTATTTTCAGTATTTTGCTTTTCGCGATATAAATCCATATTATCGAAAGGGAAAATGGTGAGTCCCCAACCCATACGATCGTTATGACCCATTACAGCAAAGGGAACGCCAGCCAAATAATATCCGGCCATATTAAAACCTGGATAATTGATTACTGCTTCATACCAGACTGAAGGCTGTGCATATGCAATATGTGTATCGTTGGCCAGAAGAACTTTGCCTGATTTTGAATATTTTGGACTAATTGCCCAATTATTGGAGGCTTCCCAAACAGGCATCGGAATTTGATCAAAAATATTTTGGTAAGATTGATTGATGCTTGATAAAACCTGCAGTTTTTCTTTTGGATAATTCATCGTGTTTGCAATAGAATCGATGCCCAAATCGACAAGATAAGTGTCTCCTAATGTCTCTTTTATTTGGGTGATCAATGGATCCTGACTCAGTGCCAAAGAAAAAGTAAGTGACATATAACCAATAGTCGTATAAATATCAGCCGGTTCGAAATGAGCTGGTTTAAAGCTCATTAGGGTAAATTCGATGGGTAGATTATCTGCGTCTATAAAAGTATTGATTCCATTTAAATAGGCCATAGTTTGTTCTTTAAAAGGAGCATCAATGCTACTAAAATATTTAGCTGCAGAGCGTTCTCCCATATCACGGATACCCAATGCCAGCATACTTTTATCCACATTTAGAAGATCGGAGCCCAGAATTTCAGCCAAACGACCGGAAGATAGTCGCCGTATCATTTCCATTTGAAAAAGTCGTTCCTGAGCATGCGCATAACCAAGAGCGAAATAGGCATCATTGGCATTTTGAGCATCGATATATGGAACCCCGAATTCATCGTAGGTAATTTTTACTTCTTCCTGTAAAGCAGAAAGTGTTATTTCTCCTTTGTAAATTGGACTAGTCGATTTTAGATAGACCCATATGGCAGCTATAAGCAGAGCTATGACCACAAGAATGGACAACGAAATAATTTTTAATTTTTTCATTTTCAAGGTTTTTGGATTATCAAATATAGAAAAATATGATAGTAAAAAGAAGCTTAATAAAAATGAGTTTGTATCTGAGGTTGCCAGAATTGATGATAATTATCATCTGTGGCTCCTTTACAGACCCTTTCAAAAATACATTGATTGTGCTCTTCCAAAAAAACAGCTCGCGTAAGTGTACAAGGTGTTTTTTCGCAAATATGATGACGGCATAAAGTATTTTCGTTGCAGCAACTTCTTCCCAAGGTATAAAAAACATCATTCATTTTAAATGAATGAAAATCAGATATTTTGGCAATAATTTCCATTGACTCAATACAAGCTTTTCTGAGGGGTTCGTCATCGGATATGGGTAATCGCTTCTGTAATTTATTCTTTAAGTCTTTGTCGTTAACTTCCACACAGCCAGTTCGAAGCAAGACTCGCTGCATATGATAATCCATTATTGGAATTACGTTGATAAGATTACCCAGATTTACCAAATTGGCATCGGCAACCAGCTTTAGGAAAACGCCTGACTTTTTTTGTAAGGGATCGGAATAGGCCTCAAATAAGCGTAATGATTTATAAAGACTTTCTGCATTTTGTGTTTTTTGCCAATCGTTTTGGTCGAAGAGATTTTCTATTTTTCCACCAAAATATTTTTGCAAACCTTCGGCCATATCCATCCACAATTCGGCGCGTTCTTCCAATCGATCGAGTGTGCATTTTTCAGATTGATTATCTTCAGCAAAAAAAGGTTTAATTCTTTCTATCAATTCCTGATTGGATAATTTTACTATCTCTTTGGCTATAAGTAGATTGGAATCGTTATTTAAGATATCTAAAAATCCATATTCCATAAAATCCCAACCATATAAATTCAGTTTTGGATTGGCTAAAACATAGGTTTGATGACAAATTCCAACGGCGTAAAAATGCATAGCCATTTTTAGCGGGGAATCGATTTGGATGAAATCGCGTTCGTAAAACGAAGGGCGGAATTTAAGCGTTTTTACGATTTCACCAATTTTTTTGGATTGTTCAATATTTACAGAAATCATAGATTTAACTTTGTGTTTGTTTGGTGCTTATTTTGCCACTAAATCGCAAAAACTCAAAATATCACAAAAGTAAATGCAAATAATTTGGATTTTGTGGATTTTAGTGATTTAGTGTTTTTGTGGCTTACTATTTCAAAATGCTTTATATCAAATAATTAGATAAATCAGATTGGTTAATTTACTAAAGTTATAATCATTTCATTTCTTCGGAATTTGAAGTGGCAGTTTATACCTTCTAATTCCATCAAACTGATAAAAAGCATTTGCAACTGCAGCTGCTGTAGGAACTAATCCAATTTCTCCAATTCCTTTGGCGCCATAAGGGCCGACAGAATCAGATACTTCAACACCTTTTACAATAATTTCCGGTAGTTTATGAGCACGCAAAACACCTACATCTTTCAATTTGAAGCTTTTTGGAAATCCATTTTCCATTGGGAAATCTTCAGAAATAGCATAACCAAGTCCCATGGCCACAGCGCCTTCTATCTGGCCTTCGAATAGGGTAGGATTCATTATTTTCCCTGCATCATGAGCCGCTACTACCTTAGTAATCTTTGCTTCTTCATTTAAAATGACCAATTGAGCGGCATAACCATAGGAATAATGTGTGATGGATTTTTTTGTTTTATCACCAGGTTTTGTGGTCCAGTCAACAATAAATTCCCCAAAGTAGGACTTGCCTGCCAAAGAAGATAAAGGCTTGTATTTCAGATCAGTATTTATTTTTTTTGCAGCATCAATTATAGCATTTCCAAGTAGGGCAGTAGCTCGTGATGAGGTAGTCATTCCGGTTGGAATTTCAAGTTTTGTATCTACAACTACATCCATAACTTCTGCCTTTAATCCTGTTTCCTGACAAAGTGTTTGAATAGCCATATTGTGAATCCCTTGTCCCATTTCGGTCCAGCCATGATGAATTACAATTCTGTTTTCCGATTCTATTTTGATGATCGTTTTACTTTCATCAATCATACCGTTTCCAACGCCTGAATTTTTTATGGCGCATGCCAATCCTGTAAATTTATTGGCATAAAAATCATTTTTTACGGCATCCAAAGACGCTCGAATGCCAACACCTTTGTCGAGCACCTGGCCTGTGGAAGTGCTTAAGCCTTCCCTTAGGGCATTATCATATCGAAATTTCCAGCGATCGAAGCCTCCTTTTTCGCAAAGTTCATCGACCAAGCTCTCAAGCGCAAATGCGACTTGATTGGCACCAAAACCACGCATTGCACCACAAGGAATGTTATTTGTATATGCCGTAAGGGCTTCAATATCAACATTTGGTACGAAATACCCACCCGTTGCATGTCCGGCTACTCGCTCCATAACTTTGTCGCCAACAGAAGCATAAGCACCCGTATCACCAACAGCATAGAGTTGGATTCCTGTTAGCTTCCCGTTTTTATTGGCGGCCAATTTCATATCCATATAAACTGGATGCCGCTTTGGATGCATTCGCAAAGAGTCTTTACGCGTAAGATGTAGTTTTACAGGTTTTTGAAGCAAATGGGCAAACAAGGCAACATGGCCTTGAACGGTCAAATCTTCTTTTCCTCCAAAACCACCCCCAGAAGGGACTAGAGTTATTTGTATATGCTCTTCTGTTAAACCTAAAATAGAAGCGATTAATTTTCTTTCAACATAAATGCCTTGTCCTCCAGAGAATATATGAATTCCATTTTCTGAAGGACTGGCAATTGCTGTTTCAGTTTCTAAGAAAGCATGTTCAATACGTTGCGTATTGAATTTCCCTTTTGCAATGAAATCAGCATTCTTTTTTATTTCATCAAATGGCTCTCCGATTTTAATTCGAGTTTTTGAAAGTAAGTTTTCCCTGTCAGCATGAACTTTTATAGCGCCAGGCTCAAGAGCCAGATGCATATTGGTTACAGGTTCTAAAACTTCATATTCTATATGAATTAAAGCGGCAGCTTCTCGGGCAATTTCTTCTGATTCTGCTACAATACCTGCAAGAACATCTCCAATATAATGTGTTGTTTCGCCGCAAGGAATCATCAAGGGCCAATCGGGCGTGATTAAACCTGTTTTTAAGGTTCCAGGAACATCTTTGGCTGTAAAAATTTGAATAACGCCAGGAAGATTTTCTGCATCAAATTTATTTATGGAGATGACTTTTGCTTTGGGATGATCGCTATAACGAAGTGCAGCATGAAGCATTCCCTCGATATGCATATCGTTAACAAAATGACGTTTTCCTAAAGCTGTTTCAAGTCCTTTGTATTTGGGTAGGGATTGTCCTATGCCTTTTTGCTCGAAATCGAGCGAGGAAGGCTTGTCTTGTTTTAATAAGCTGCTAGCATATTCTATTCCATCAATTATTTTCACGTATCCGGTACAACGACAAAGATGAGGTTTTAAGGCTTTTTCTATTTCTTCTTTTGATGGTTCTGCATTGTTGTTAATTAAAACATTGGCAGACATAATAATGCCTGGAGTACAAAACCCACATTGAACAGCTCCTTTTTCAACAAAGGCTCCAGCTATGGTTTCAGCTCGTTTTGTTTCTAATCCTTCCAGAGTTATAATATCTGCATCTTTCAGTTTTGAAAGTTTGGTAAGACAAGCTAATTTGGCTTTCCCATTTATGTTGACCATGCAGGCTCCACAAGTTCCTTGACCTGAACAACCATCTTTTGCTGAAGTAATTTGGAGGTCATTGCGTAAATAGGATAATAGACTCTTGTCTTGATTTCCCTGATAGTGAATTGTTTGTCCGTTAATTTTAAATTTAAGCATCTTTTTTGCAGTCTGTTTGATTTCAATTGCAAATTACAAAGAATAATTTAAAACTAAATCCCGAATAAAAGGAAATATAATGCAAGCTATTCAATCTTTAATTTACTCAGCTATTCCTGCTTTTTATCTTTGATCATCTTGATTTTTATCCGCAAAGCAGCGACTATCAATGTAGTAAAAGGGCTTAAGTAATTAAAAACAGCATAAGGGAGATAAGCGAAGGTATCTACACCTAAAACGCCTGATTGGTATGCCCCACAAGTATTCCAAGGCACCAATACTGAGGTTACTGTTCCTGAATCTTCCAAAGTACGACTTAGATTTTCAGGAGCTAAACCTTTGTCTTTGTATGCTTTGGCAAACATACGACCAGGAACCACAATAGCTAGATATTGATCGGAAGCAGTTAAGTTTAAGGTCAAACAACTAGCAACTGTACTGGCAAACAATCCAAAAATTGAAGATGCCATTTTTAATAATGCATCACTAATTTTAGCTAATGCACCAATAGCTTCCATAACTCCACCGAAAACCATAGCACAAATAATCAACCAAATTGTTGGTAGCATACCTGCCATTCCTTTGGCCACAAAAAGGTCTTTTAATATAAGGTTATCAGTATTAATGATCGTCTGAACAGTTATTGAATCCATTAAAACACGGTAAATACTTTGAAAATTTAAAGTTTGTAGTCCACTGATTTCAAGTAAAAGGGGCATCTGGAAGAAAAGTGCGAATGCGGCACCAGCGATAGTACCTGCAAGTAATGCAATTAATGGCTCGGTTTTTAGAGCAATCAATAAAATCACAAATCCGGGAACAAGAAATAACCACCCGTTTATTTCAAAAGTGTTTTTAATAGCTAGTGAAATATCAGTCACATTGGCTTCGCCTACAACATTCATATTTAAACCAAGAATAACAAAGATAATCAGCGTTACAATATAAGTTGGTATTGTCGTAATCATCATATAGCGAATGTGGGTAAACAAATCGGTTCCGGCCATAGCTGGAGCTAAATTCGTTGTGTCGGACATGGGCGACATCTTATCGCCAAAATAGGCGCCAGAAAGAACTGCTCCTGCCACCATAGCATCAGGAAATCCAAGTGCTCCACCAATCCCCATAAAGGCGATACCGATAGTAGCAGTTGTTGTCCAGGAACTACCTGTTGCTATTGAGATAAAAGAACTGATAAGTATTGCTGCAGGTAGGAAAATGCTAGGATTTAAAATCTGCAAGCCGTAATAAATCATGGCAGGAATGATTCCGCTAATCAGCCAAGTTCCGGCAAGAGAGCCTACCATCAGTAAAATTAATATGGCACCACTTGTGGATTCCAGGTTTTTGGCTACTGCTCCAATCATTTTTTTGTAAGATACCTTCTGAAAGAATCCAACAACAGCAGCCATCGCTCCACCTAAAAGTAAAATAAACTGATTGCTTCCGCTTAACGCATCGCTTCCGTATACATAAACATTGAATGCAAGCATTCCGATAAGCACTAGTACTGGCAATATGGCTTGCCATAGTTTTAGGTTTGTATTTTCCACAGTAGATTTGGTCAATTTGATAAAAATTAAGCGTAAGATTACGGATAATTCTTTAAGCCTCAAAAAAAAACGGGCAAGAAAAGCGAAGCAGTTGCTTGCTTTCAGATAAGTAGAAAACTTAATCAGTCTTGAAAAAGACTGAAAATGAATAGATTGAGATTCCCCTTGTAGCTTTAATTATTTTGTTTTTCAAACAATTCAAAAGCAATTTCTTCTGAGCGTTCATAATCTTTTTCATCCACATATACTTTTGCAGCGTTAAAAGTGCTTGCAGCTGCAAAGCCGGCAGAAGAACTTTCCTGAAGAAAATCGCGCACAATACATTCAATTGCATTTTGTTGCAATATGTCTTTTAAATAATCGGCGTTAAGTGTTGTCCCAACAAAAACACAGGCCAAGTTTTGAATGGTCATAGTTCTTAATATTTTTTATGGAAATAAAGATACAAAATTTTATAAGGGATTTCTTGAAAAAAATAGTAATTTTAGGTTTTAAATCTAAAGCGATAGGAAATACTCTTTTTGTCGTTGATTAATGCGTTGAAAATATTTAGGTGAAGTATAGATTGATAGCAATTTGCTGTTCGAATAGTTCTTTGCGTAAAAAAGCTATTAAGGGAAAACCTTTATAGCAAGATGTATTAAGTTTTTTATTCTTCTCGAAGTTTGGAAATTAATAGTGGATAGAGAAATGAAATAAAAAAAATGCCCCGCATTGAAAGGCGAGGCGGCTTAAATGTTTTCACAACGGAATAATCCTTATTGTGAATTGCTTCGAATTGTATTACAAATATAGCAAAAAAAAACATTAAACGAATAAAAATGAAAAAGATTTTAGGATTGGATTTGGGAACTACCTCCATTGGA
>Ga0307991_1002698_pt1 | contig 11862 bp, 9 predicted proteins | sample EllFjometagen131_FD_203146 | JGI IMG/M metagenome (GOLD analysis project Ga0307991, IMG submission 203146) | Marine microbial communities from Ellis Fjord, Antarctic Ocean - #131 | ecosystem: Environmental > Aquatic > Marine > Unclassified | place: Southern Ocean | collected 2014-10-08 | reverse complement strand
TTGCATCGTAAATGGCAGTATCAATTTCGGCTTCCTTTATTCGCTGTTCTTTAATGTAGGCTTCGTAGTCGTATTTGTCGTTAGTTTGGAGGTTATCAACCCGCATTTTTTCTTTGGCTTCGGGCAGACCTTTGGCTTTGAATTCCTCTTTTATTTCGCTGTTTTTCAAAAAGTAAATCCATTCGTCAAGTGTGTTTTTTGCATCATTATCAAAGTTGTTTACTTTAATTATGTAGTAGGTTGCAAATATGTCCGATACTTCTTTAATAGTTTTGTACTTTTCCTTTTGCGGCTTGCTTAGATTTAAAATGTCGTTTTTGTGCAGGCCTTTGAATTGTGTTGTACCGGTATAGATGTAATCTTCGCCTTGCCCAAGTTCAAAATAAACAATGTTGATCGAGAAAACTTTTTTTATTTTATCATACGAATCGCCGGCATTAATGTGTTCGGTGGTTAGTTTTGCCTGTCCATAATTCATGCGGTGAAAATAATCATGCTCTCGCTCGTTTTGAATTTCGATGAGCATCAATTCATCGTTCGAACTTTTTACAAGTATGTCAACCCGGTTGTATTTGTCATCCTCGCGAATTTTGTTGCTTTCGCTATCGATGATTTCCTGGATTTTGATGTCCTGCATTATCAATTCTGATAAAAATCCTTCCAGGATACCAAAATTGGATTTTTGTCGTAAGAGGCGTTTCATTGCCCAATCGAAACGAATATGCTTTCCCATGGTGAAGATAAATTAGCTTGTATTGTCATTAAATTATAACAAAGATACAGCTTAATTTATTGGAGTAGTGTACTTGTTTTTTAATGTTAAGCCTTATTGCCAGGCTGCAATGTGTGCTTCTACACTTCGATCTCTCCAACAAGGTATGTTACAGCATTTCCCCCAATCTCTACTCTGTCGCCGGAAATTTTGCATCTTAAATCTCCACCTCTTGCCGAAACTTGTTTTGCGTGCAAATTCGTTTTTTTAAGTTTGCGCGACCAGAAAGGGGTGAGGATGGTGTGTGCTGAACCGGTTACCGGGTCTTCATCAATGCCAATGGCCGGGGCGAACATCCGTGAAACAAAATCATATTCCTTGCTTGCAGATGTTATAATGATGGCATGGTAGGGCAGGAGCTTAAGTTTTTGGAAATCCGGTTTAAGGTTTTTGATAAATTCTTCGTCATCGAAAACTGCAATAAGGTAATCTAAGGCCTGCCCGGTTTCAAGAGGTTTTTTGCCAAGGGCTTCAGATAAATTTGAGGGGGTTGATATTCCTTGATAAAAACCTGAAGGGAAATCCAGCACCAGTAATTCATCTTCCCTTTTCACCCTAAGGTCACCACTTCTCGATTTTAGGAAGATGATATCATTTTCATAATTCAAATGGTTGAATAAAATATGGGCTGTGGCCAGTGTGGCATGGCCGCACAGATCCACTTCTATGGTGGGGGTAAACCAGCGGATTTCAAATTCGTTGCTGGTTTTTACAAAAAATGCTGTTTCAGAAAGGTTGTTTTCCATGGCAATTTTTTGCATCAAGGCGTTGGGAAGCCATTTTTGAAGTGGGCAAACTGCTGCAGGGTTTCCACTAAATATTTTATCTGCGAAAGCATCGACCTGGTAAATTGGTATTTTCATTATTTCTTGTTTTTATGATTATTTGAGTTGTAAAAATACCAAAAAAACGTTTAAGCCTACAAGGTATCAAATTATTCCATTTTCTGACTTCCGATTCATAAATTGAGTTAACAGTGGGCAGTTATCAGTGACTGGAAACTGGAGGCTGGAGACTGATCCCGATAGCTATCGGGATTTAAATAATTAAAGCTATTGTTTCCATTCGTAGCCACAATCGGCGCAATAATGCATTTTGGTTAAAAACAGTAAGGGAAGGTACAGGGGTAATAGCAATATGGCAAGTATAATCTGATGGAAAAGCATTTTTTTACGGAAAACATTGGTAGAGTCACATTCCGGACAAAAAGTATCTACCTTAACATAACCACGGGAAAACTTTGCTGGAGTAGATTTTTTGTTGGCCTCAATTGTTTTGTTAAAACTGTCATCGACATCTTTAATAATCTCATTTGCCCTTTGCTCGTCACTTTTCTTAATTTTGAGTTTAACGCCGCCAATGGCATTTGAGAGGAATGGATGTACGGTGATGGTATTTTCTCCATCCAGAAAACACATAATGTCTTCACTTTCCAATTTCGACATGAGCAGATAAGCCTCGGTTGGATACATGAATGTTCGCAAAATAATCAATTGTTCTTCCATAACTACCATAGTTGTTGTTTTGGGATGGTAAAGCAAAATGAACTTCCTTTGCCGGGTTCGCTCAGCACTGTGAAAGTTCCCTTGTGTTTTTTTACAAACTCGTGGCTTAATACCAATCCCAGGCCTGTTCCGGTTTCACCCTCGGTTCCTATAGATGAATCACGGTATTGCAACTTAAAGAGTTTTTCGGACTCTTCTTTTGTCATGCCTATCCCCGAATCGATAACGCAACATTCGACTTCGTGCTTGTGTTCGGTGGCCTTTATTGTAATCCAGCCATTTTTCGGAGTGAATTTTATGGCATTTGAAATCAAGTTTCTCAACACGGTATTGAGCATGTTTGTATCTGCAAAGATTTCTAATTTTGGATTTATACCGATTGAAATCCGGATATTTTTCAGGAAGGCATCTGCATTTATTTGTTTTGCAGATGCTTTTACCAAATCCGACAAATTTATCTGATTGGGCATGTACTCCAAATGTTTTTCCTGCACCCTCGACCATTCCAACAAGTTTACCAAAAGTTGATAGGTATCTTCGGTGGTGGATTTAACCATGTTAATTATTTCCAACTTTTCTTTTTCATCGAGGTTTTTCCAGTCATCAACAAGAATATTACTAAATCCAATCATCGAATTAAAAGGGCTTTTCAGGTCATGGGCGATGATGGAGAAGAATTTGTTTTTGGCTGCATTGGCCGATTCAAGTTCCTTGTTTGCATATTTTAATTCTTTTGTCCTTTGGTTAACTAATTTTTCAAGCTTAATTTGATGACCTTTTATCATATTAACCCTGTAAAGGTAAAATAGAAAAATTAAGGCACCAATCGAAATTATCAAAAATGCCATGAACCATGTAGTTTGATTATACTCGGGCAATACATTTATTGATATTTTAGCGGGATTGGATGTCCATACACCGTTTCCATTGTCGGCAATGATTTCTAAAATATACTGCCCGGGATCTTGCAACGACAGCGTGATATTTCTTTCGGTGCCCAGGTTCACCCAATTGTCATCATTGGTGTTAAACCTGAAAGCAAAATTGCTTTTTTTTAATCCATCATACTGGAGTGATGAAAATTTGATGCGCAAAATATCCTGATCAGGTTGTAGTGTAATTCGGTCGATATAGGGCAAAGTAAAATCGCTTTTGCTTTTTTTATCCACTATAATCGCTTCGCAAATTACTGCCTGGTATGGAACTGTTTTTGTTACAATATTTTGTGGATTAAAATATAGCACGCCATCAACCCCGCCAAAGTAAAATCTGTTATTGTTCCCTTTAAAATATGCCGAACTGTTAAATTCGTTTGAGGGTAATCCGTCATTTTTGTTGAAGCTGTTTACTTTGTGTGTATCCATATCAAACTGGGAAATACCCATGTTGGTACTCAACCATAAATGCCCTGATATGTCTTCCAAAATTCCATAAACCATGTTGTTGGGTAATCCATTAGCCTCGCTGTAACGACCTATAATATTCATACTTTCATCGAGAGATACGAGGCCGGAGCCTGTGCCAAGCCAGAAATTATTTTTGCTATCTTCAAATATGCAATTTATCCTATCAATATTTAAACTGAAATTTGTTTGATTATTTAAATCAATGAGCGTAATAGAATCCATATCAGGATGGTATTGTGCAAAGCCGCCCGTCATTGTTCCTATCAATACTCTTTTTTTACTGTCGATAAAAATTGTGTTTACCTTTTCCTCCAATATTAATGGTTGACCTGTATTAAAATGATTATAGAAATCATAGTTTAGTGTTTCTTTGTTCAAAACATGGAGCCCCATGTTTGTGCCAATAAGCATTTTCTTTTCATCCAGATTAACAATTTTGTAAATGATCATTGCCTCGAAAATAAAACTAATACCCTTTGTCGAATCTAATTGATACCATGATGGTAGGTGGCTGAGGTTTTTGCTCTTTTTATTAAGAATATATATCCCCGAACCTTCGGTTCCAATCCACAAAAGATTACTATTTTTCTTATCAATGCATAAAGTGTAGGGAATAATATCGTAAAATTCTTCAGTCTTGTTTTGGTGCAGATTAAATTTTTGCAAGCCGCTATAACCGCCAACCCATAAAATGGAATCGTTTTCCTCGAGGATACTCCTTACACTTGAAAACTTTAAAGTCATATCATTAGGTGTAGATTGGCTTATTGTAGAAAAGTTGATGGTATAAGGACTTAAAATATTTAACCCCTTTCCATTGGTTCCAATCCATAGGTTTTTATCCTTGTCGAAGAAGAGGCTTTTAACGGTTCGATATGAAATATTTGATTTGCCTTTTCCGGCAGAAAAATATATTATAGTTTCACTGTTAAGATTAAATAATACCAATCCGTTCATATCCGAACCCAGCCATAAAAGGCTATCACCGGATATTTCTACCGAGGTTAAAACGTACGGGATATCGTTACCGGGGGTGAGTGTTCTGTTTGCCTGGCTTAGTTTCATTGTTCTGGTATTCAGATACAGCAAAGAATTGCCGAAGGTAGAAATCCACAAATTATTTTTTTCATCTTCGATAAACCCCGTTACCTGGTTGAGGGTTTTTTCATTTGGTGTAAAGTAATAATCTTTTATGGTGATAAAGGACTTTAAAATTGTGTTGAAATAACATATATCACCATTTTGGAAACCTGCCCAAAGCCTGTTTTTGGAATCATTATATAGCTTTAGGATAGAATTTGACGGAAGAGATTCTTGATTCGAGGGTTCGGCGTAATACACCTCAAACTCATAAGTTGAGGTGTTTAATCTTATTAATCCGGAGTTTCTTGTCCCGATCCATAATTGTTTATCCTTATCGAATGCCAGGGAAGTGATTGAAGTATTATGGTCTTCCAGTGTGTTTTTAACGAAATTAAACCTTCCGGTTGCAGGGTTAAATTTATTGAGCCCTTTATCAGTACCAATCCAAAAAATCCCGTTTTCATCTATCAATATGTCGGTAATAGAGTTTGAAGTGATTGTAGTTGAGTCGTTGAGGTCGTTTTTAAATACAATAAATTCATAGCCATCATACCTGTTCAAACCATCGTTTGTACCAATCCAAATAAAACCTTTTTCGTCCTGAGCTATTGCATTTATTGTTCCCTGCGAAAGTCCGTCATCATCGTTGAGCCTCTGGAAAACAGGGTTGTCCAAATAGGTACCTGAAGATTGTGAATGAGCAATAAAGGGTAAATACATTACTGCCAAAAGAATTAGAGATAGGGGATATTTATAAAAAGTTATCAATATTGGTTAAGTTAAGTCGAATCAAAGTTAATGTAAAATATTAGTTATCAAATTAATTATCACAATCTGTACTCAATCTATCGCCGAGGAACTTTGAATTTCAAAGTAATCTCTCCTGATTCAGGATCAAAGCTTAGCTTATCTTCTTCAAGCTTGATAACTTGCCCTGTACTTATTTTTAAGAGCTGCGATAAAAAATTTGCACCACTCTTCAAAACATCTTCCATCTCCCTGTTGTCAATCCTTCCAATTTCGGTAGTTTGGGTGGCTGGAGTAGTTTCGATTTTTTGTTTGTCAGTGCCTGTCTCATCAGTAATTGTAAAATCCACTTCCTCTTCTTCGGTGAAGTTAAGTTTCATTTGGCCACCTGACTCAACAGGGTTTGCTTCTGTTGAATCTTCCGAAAGGATCATTTTTTCGATCGAATCTCTTATCGCGGCAATGTATTTTTCCTGCATCATACCCGAGAGTTCTACAACAGAATCATTTTTTCCGGGATGCAAAAGCTTGTTTACCAGGTCTTCTTCCAGTTCAGTACCTTCTGCCATTTTTGCTTCTATGGAGTTTTCAGCTATCAAATTTATGATGGTTAAGTTATTTTTTCTTTTTCCAAGTTCTTCAATACTTCCCAGCCGTAGATTTTTTTGATTACTGCCTCGGGGTACTTCCATATTTATAATGGTATCGATGGCTGAAATATTGATGTTGGGGCCTACACTTTCTGTACACAGAAAAACCCTGCATTGTTCGTCTTCTTCAAATTGCTTGTAAACTTTTTGCTGATCTTCGATATCTAATTTTTCACTTGCTTCTATATAGTTGATTTTGTTGAGCCTTAACATGCGCGAAATAATATTTATCATTTTATCCCATTCGGTGTAGATGAGTACTTTCCGCATATTTTTTTTAATGTGCAACTTGTAATTTAAAATGTGTTTGAGTTCGTCGAGCTTAGGCGAAATATTTGTTGCATCATCAACCAGGAATGTCGAATCGGTAAGCATCCTCATTTTTTTAATCAGGAGCAGTGATTTCTGCATATCGAACGAGCTGATAATCTTGCCGTGGTAAAGCTTAAGAATTTCACGGGCATACCTGATGTGAAGTTTTTTTTGATAAACGGCCAGTTTTACCGGTACAGTTATCTGGCTTATGTTTGGCAATTGTTTTATTACTTCCTTTCGCTCGCGTCGGATAAGCACAGTCGATAATTTTTCTTTTAATTCGCTTAAATTGTAATAGCCCACAATCGTATTTTTCGACTGCGAATCGAAGTAGCAATGCTGAAAGGAAAATTCCCAAAGTGGCGATAATAAATCGGAATCAATAAATAAAACAATGGAGTAAAGATCGATGAGTTCAGATTCGATGGGTGTGTCGGTGAGTACCAGGGCATGTTTACGAGGTATCGACTTTATTACCGAGTAGGTTCGGGAGGCATAATTGCGAATGCGCTGTGCTTCGTCAATTATTAAGAAATCAACCGGCAACTGGGTTAAAATCCCCTTGTCGCGCATCAGGGTTTCATAACTTATAATTTTAAAAAATTCTTCTTCCGACAGGTAGCTTTTTTCTCTTTCCTCAGCGTTGCCTTCCACAATTACCGCCCCAGCTTGGGTGTTCGATTCAATTTCCTCTTTCCAATGGCTTTTTAATGTGGCCGGGCAAATAATCAACGTTTTTGTAAATCCGAAAATCTCTTTTTTCAAAATGGCAGTAGCTATGGCCTGTAGCATGTTTCCAAGACCAAGTTCATCGGCAATTATGCTGCCTTTTTTAAAGGTGGCAAAAGTTACACCTTCTTTCTGAAATTGAAGTAATTTAATCCCCAACGAGGAGAAATCAAGCGTTTTGTTTTTTTCAAGTCTTTTCAATGTATTCATCTCGGAGATTTTCTCCACTTTTTCATACACCTCGGGGCGTACCAATATTTGTTTGTGCCTATCGATGTTGTTGAAAAGACCAATCAGGGTTTCAGCCTGATCATCTTCGATGAAATTTTTATTGCCAAAATACCTGTAAAAAAGTTCAGCAACTTCTCCAACAATTTTTTCGGGGTAAAACCAACTTATTTTATAATCGCGGAATGGATTTAAGAATATCTCGATAAAGGGATACTTTGGCAGGTTTTCTTTCCAGGAATCATTGGTTTTCAAAAACTTGTTGAATGCATAAATAAGATGTTTGCAGGTGCCCAACTTGTTTGTTTTGTAATCGGGGCACGAACAGTAGCCGTGCTTACGCTCAATATCCCTAAAGGTAAGGTTGTACAAAATTCCACGTTCGTTGGTCAATAAATGCTCACCATACAAATTATCGGCGTATTGAATATTGTAATTTGCATGGAGGGCTTTGTCGATACGTTCATCCACCACCCGTTTTATCATGCCACTGCGTGTGTATTTAATGCCGGCGGGCGGTAAATTTTCCTCGTCAAGTTTAATGAGTTCGTTTATTTGCATTAGGGCAGCAGCGCTGTGTCTGCATATATTTCCCGCTTTACATTCACAAGAAGCATTCAATTTGTCAGCCAAATCAATTTTAACAAAGTAATCTCCATATTTATCATTAACCGAAAATTCAAATTGATTTTCAGAAGCCGACAACTGCGTGCACTGCCCGTTAAGGTAAAGGTTTTGCCCCTGGCGAAAAATAAGGTTTGATGATGAAGATGCCCTTGAAAGTTCGCTGAGTTGCGTGCGTATTGTTTTTAAAATTTGACTTGTCATGTTGTGTAAGTTTTCTGTTGGCTATCTTGAAAAGTTGAGAAGCCCCGAAAAATAGAAAATTTTTAATTTTCGTAATTTTTCGAGGGTGCTCGAGCGAAGCTCGGCATTAATCGTTATTAGTTAATTGTTAAAAGTTAAAAGCCCCTAAAAATAGAAAATTTTCTCCAAAGAAGCCCGCATGCGCGGATTTAAAATCCGTGCAACTCATAAATCCCAATAAGCAAAAGTTAATCAAGGAAAAACGATGAATGAATTTATCCATGAATTGCTTACCCCACCCGGATTAACCCGAAGGCAGGCCAATGGCACAAATCCGGGAAAGTAGGGTTATTTTTAGCAAAAGTTGTTGTTAAGTAATGTTTAGTTTCTCAGGGTTTTGTCTTGAATCCCAAATTACTTTTCTTCTAACCATTTATTTATTTCAGATTCAATTTGTTCATCTGTAAAATAATCTCCGCTCTCAATTTGGTTTATTCCTTCTGCTATTTTCTCTTTTTGTTCAGCAGATGTTTTGTAAATAGTTGATTCAGTTTTGGTATCAATAATTTTGCGGATGGCATTAAGGAATGATTCATCGTTTATCGATGATATTTGATGAATCAAAATATTCTTAAGTTCGAGCGTACTCATCTTAATCTTATTGGTTTAAATGTCTGTTGTTTACAAAAATACTAAATATTCGTTTATTTTTCAATTACATTACTTTGTTTAGTAATTTTTGTTGTTAGCCATTGTTTTTCATTCATCTTTTTTCTGTTTTTTTATAAACCCATTCGGCTAAAAAGCAAAATCCAATAATCGCAACTGAAACAATTACGCCAGTTATATTCGTTTTGTATTGTTGGTTAATTAAAATTATCGATGCAATCATACACAGCACAAACCCAATTAGCGGAATTAATTTATTACTACCTGTATTGTTTGATAACTTATATCCCACAAAGTTTACAATACCAAAAATGAGTAAAAAACCAACACTTCCAGATGTTGAGATACTTTCTAAATCAAGAATATTTACTAAAACTAATGTTGCCACTGCTGTAATCATTAATCCGATTGGTTGATTCCAAAGTTTCGCCAGAAAGTGGTGGGGTAGTTCGTCATCTTCTGCTATTTCATAATTTACCCTACTGCCACCCAATAATGAAGCATTTATTGCAGAAAATGTTGAAATCAATGCAGCAATGGTAATAATTGAAAAACCAATTGTTCCCAGCATAGGTTTGGCGGCTTCTGCTAAAACATAATCTTGTGCTATCGCTATTTTAGATAATGGTAGTGACCCTAAAGTTACTATTGCTATAATTATGTAAAGTATAATGACAAAAATTACAGAAATATAATAAGCCCGGGGAATATTCTTTTTAGGATTGATAATATCAGGTGCAGCATTAGCAATTAATTCAAAGCCTTCATAAGCTACAAAAATAACCATTCCACCGGCAAATAATTTGATAGGTGGTTCCCAATTCGAAATTGCCATTTGGTTTATATTTGGGTTTCCAATTAATCCATAAACTCCAATGAAAATAAATGCGATTAGAATTACTAACTTGATAATAACAGCATACGATTCTATTTTCCCTACAACAGCAATACTATAATAGTTTATAAATGTTGCCAAAACAATTATGGCACTAGCATAGATGTGAAAATCGATGGTTTTATTATGTGTTAATTCCAATAAATTGGGAGCATAAGAACCAAAAGCAGAAGCATAAAGTGAAAGCATTATGATATAACTTACCCATAAAAGATTGCTAATTGCTCCACTAAACACTGTTTTACCAAAACCTTGATTGATAAATTTTACTGTTCCACCCCTGTCTGGATATGATTTTGATAGGTTAACATAACTGTATGAAGTGATTAAAGCTAAAATTCCAGCAAATAAAAAAGCAATAGGAGTCCCCCCTTTTGCAAGTGACACTGCTAGTCCAAGGACTGCAAAATTCCACCACCTACCATTCCTCCAATTCCTATAGATATTGCTTCTTTAAGTCCGATTTTCTTATTCATTTGTATTTGTTCATTTAAATTGTGCCCAACATTCCGCAAATATAGCTCGCAGCCGTTCACTTGCACGAAGGTATTTAGTGTTTCGTATGTTTAATTTTTTTCCGATAGCTATCGGGATCATTTTTCAAAACGAACGCTAACCGGCTGTGTGCCATGATTTGCTGTTGTAATGAGAAACAGGCTTATCATAAAACAAACGCAATTTAGTATCGGTAAAACCATCGGTTACACCTTTTCGCAAAACATATTTATTTTCTGCAACCAAATAATCTGTAATGTGCTGCTCTAAACCACTCTCTTTTGAGTTGGTCGTTTTACTCATCGGTATTCTCTTTTGAACCTGGAAGTCTTTTTATAACTTCATCAAAATCGGAGATATAGTTTTTGTCCTGTTCTATTCTGAAAATGTCATATTCGCCCTCGGCTTTCAATTTTGCCTCTAATGCCGAAACTTTTCCTTTGTTTAACAAAATTGGATAATCAGATAATTCCAGAAACTTATCCAGAAATACCACCCAATCTTTCATATTCATTACAATTCCCCTGTTGGCTCTGTTTTCAGCCAAATCTAAATAAGCCGTTACAATTCTTTGCAGTTGTTCAAGATGTTTTTTTTCTAAATAGTTTTTGGCAATACTCACATCCGATTTTATGATTTTCCCAACAGGTGCATTTTTCCATGATTTTAGTCCCATGAATATTTTAGTGGCATCGGCTTCGGTATAAATAATTTCGGCAGCCGTTTTTCCTTGTATTGCCCAGTGCATTTTATTCTGTGTGGTGGCAAAAAACTCTTTGGTAACAAATGCGTCTTTATTATAATCGGCTGACAGGGCATAAATATCTGTTATCTTCTGATAGAACCTTCTTTCGCTCAAACGTATTTCCCTGATACGCTCCAACATTTCCTCGAAATAGTCTTTGCCAAAATGTTTCATTTGTTTTAAACGCTCATCGTCCATGGCGAAGCCTTTGATGATGTATTCGTGCAAAATTTCGGTAGCCCATTTTCTGAATTCGGTAGCTCGCTCGGAGTTTACCCGATAGCCAACTGCTGTAACCACCCTTAAATTATAATATTTGGTTTGATATGATTTCCCATCTTCGGCAGTATGTCGGAAATCCCGACATACTGAATCTTCGTCTAATTCTCCACTCGAAAATATATTTTTCAGATGCTCGGTAATCGTACTTCTGCCTTTTTCGAACAGTTGGCTCATTAATTTTTGAGTAAGCCACAAGGTATCGTTCTGAAAATAAACTTCAATATTTACTTTTCCTTTTTGGGTTTGGAAAATAACAAAGTTTGGTATTTTTTGTGGTTCACTCATATTCGTTTTCCTTTCCATAATTAGCCGCTTCTTCAGCCACCTCAATTTTAACAAAGTAATCTCCATATTTATCATTCACCGAAAATTCAAATTGATTTTCAGAAGCCGACAACTGCGTGCATTGCCCGTTAAGGTAAAGGTTTTGCCCCTGGCGAAAAATAAGGTTTGATGATGAAGATGCCCTTGAAAGTTCGCTGAGTTGCGTGCGTATTGTTTTTAAAATTTGACTTGTCATGTTGTGTAAGTTTT
>Ga0307991_1002697_pt1 | contig 11870 bp, 9 predicted proteins | sample EllFjometagen131_FD_203146 | JGI IMG/M metagenome (GOLD analysis project Ga0307991, IMG submission 203146) | Marine microbial communities from Ellis Fjord, Antarctic Ocean - #131 | ecosystem: Environmental > Aquatic > Marine > Unclassified | place: Southern Ocean | collected 2014-10-08 | reverse complement strand
ATCATGATTGGCTTCCAGAATCAATAAAGAACACCCTTTAAGATGCTCTTTAACCATGGATGTTGCAATTCCGAGATCTGTGGCGATCCCGATTTTTGTTCCGTTCTGGTTGACGGTAAAGCCGGACGGATCATCTGCATCATGGGATATGGAAAAAGGATGTATGGAAAGGTCATTTATTATAAAGGGTGAGCCGCATTCAAAGTTCTTGATCACCCGGACGGTTCCAAGCTTTGAAACGGCGGCTTTTTCTGTTTTAGAACTCATAAAAACCGGCAGGTTAAAACGGCGAGAAAGAACCCCCACCCCCTGGATATGGTCGGTATGCTCATGAGAGACTATAATGGCGTTAAGATCTTCAGGATAAAGGCCTTTTGAGTTAAGACGACGTTCAATCTCGATTCCCGAAAGGCCGGCATCGATAAGTATTGAGGTGGAACCGTCGGAAACGTAAACGGCATTTCCCCTGCTTCCGCTTGCCAATACACATATTTCGAGTTTATAATCGACTCCGGCTTGCAACGGCTCTGAAAACCGAGATTTTTTCATCTTAACGCCCCGTGTGCCCGAATCCGCCGCTATTGCGATCGGTTTCATCGAGTTGTTGCACAACCTTTAGTCTGGCTTGATAAACCTTTTTGACGATCATTTGGGCAATTCTGTCTCCCCGATGAACCGTATAATTCTTTTTTCCGAGGTTAATAACCCCGATTTTTACTTCTCCCCGATAGTCGGCATCTATGGTGCCCGGGGAATTAATAATCCCAATACCGTGATTTACAGCCAGTCCGCTTCTTGGACGAATCTGGATTTCAAATCCTTTGGGGATGGCAACCGCAAAACCGGTGGGTATCAAAGCAACAGCACCTTTTATCAGTACCATATCCTTTTCTATGGCCGCACATATGTCCATCCCGGCGGCATTGGGTGTCATGTAGCGGGGCAGGGGAATATCCGAATCCGATCCCGGTCTTAAACAAAGAAATTTGATGGTGGGAGAAGTATCCATAAATCAAACGGTTAGAATATCGTTAAACTCATTCTTTTGGGTAACCGATCCCAATAGGGTCAGCGCAAATCGTCTTTTTTGAAAAAGGCTTTCCGCCAGATCAAGGATGTCGTCTTGGGTAACCGATTCGATATTATCTGCAATTTCTTCCAAAGGGATATACCGTCCAAAATGAGTATCGTTCTGTGCCAGCCTTACCATTTGGTTGTCGTTGCTTTCTGATGCAAGCATAAGACTCCCTTTTGTGTGCTCCTTGGCATCTTTCAGTTCGTTTGGATCAACACGTGTTTGTTTAAGACTGGAGATCTCTTTCAGAATCAATTCGGTTGCTTTGCGGGCGTTTTTAGGATTAAGGCCTGCATAGGCCCCGAATATGCCGGTATCCACATAAGATGAAATAAAGGAATAGACAGAGTAAGCCAGGCCTCTTTTTTCGCGTATTTCCTGAAACAGTCTTGAACTCATATTTCCCCCGAGAATAGTGTTCATCAGGGAATATGCATACCGTCTCGGATCGGTTATGGACATACCTTTTATCCCCAGACAGATATGAACCTGTTCCAACTGTCTCTGGTGCAGGTTAAGCTTGCTGTTGCCTTTGGGGGTAATACGTTCGGGGAAACTGTTGCCCGGACGAATTGATTCAAAAACCGGCCCGATAAGATCGACCAAGCGGTTGTGCTCCAGGTTGCCTGCAGCCGAAATAACAATACGTTCGGGTTGATAAAACTTGTGAAAAAATCCTTTAAGGGCATCGGCATTAAAACCCGCAACATTTTCACGAGAGCCGAGAACGGATCGTCCCAGAGAATTATCCCCCCAAAAATTACTTCCCGAAAGCACATGGATGTATTCATCCGGGCTGTCTTCCACCATGGCGATTTCCTGAAGAATAACCGCCCGTTCATTTTCAACCTCTTTTTCGTCAAACACAGAGTTTAAAAATATATCAGAAAGAATATCGACCATGGTTTCTAAATGGGTGTCAATGACTTTTGCGTGGTAACACGTATTTTCAGCACTCGTAAAAGCGTTTGTCTGCCCCCCGATGGCATCAAATTCCTTGGCAATCTGAAAAGCGGTCCGTTTTTCCGTACCCTTAAAAATCATATGTTCAATAAAATGGGAAAGGCCGTTTTCAGATGACGATTCATCCCGGGCGCCGACATTTACCCATATCCCCATTGATACGGAATGAACATAGGGCATTTTTTTACTGACAATTCTGATGCTGTTATTGAGAACGGTTTTATTTACGGGGTGCTCCATTTTTCTTGGCCTATTTTTCTTCTTCCAGGACAGCTTTGTGGCTCAGACGGATTTTTCCGTCTCTGTTGATTTCAAGCACCTTGACTTTGATACGATCCCCTTCCTTTACAATATCAGATACTTTATTTACCCGGCGATTGGCAAGTTGTGAGATGTGAACAAGACCGTCTGTTCCGGGCATTATCTGAACAAATGCGCCAAAATCCATGATCTTTACAACCGTCCCTTCATAAATTTCTCCCACTTCGGGTTCCATTACAATTTCATCGATCATCTTCACGGCGGCATTTGCTTCTTCCTGGGAAAAAGCGGCAATTTTGACCACACCCTGATCATCTATTTCAAGTTTTGTATCGGTTTCATTCTGAATTGCCCTGATGATTTTTCCCCCGGGACCGATGACTTCACGGATCTTGTCGGGATTAATATTCAGGGTAATGATTATCGGCGCAAAAGGGGAAATTTTCCCGCGAGGTTCGTTAAGCGCTTCCAACATCCTGTCAAGGATATGAAGCCGACCCACACGTGCCTGCTCAAGGGATTTTCCCATAATCTCCCTGGAAAGTTCATGAATTTTTATATCCATCTGGAGTGCGGTTATGCCGTCTTTTGTGCCGGCAACCTTAAAATCCATATCACCGGTGTGGTCTTCATCCCCAAGAATATCCGATAGGATAACCACATCATCTCCTTCTTTTACAAGCCCCATGGCAATACCGGAAACCGGAGCTTTAATTGGAACACCACCGTCCATTAGCGCCAGGGTACCCGAACATACGGTTCCCATGGATGAAGATCCGTTGGACTCCAAGACTTCTGAAACAAGGCGGATGGTATAGTCAAATTCTTCCTTGGCCGGGAGGCTTTTTTCTATGGCCCTGGTGGACAGCCCGCCGTGGCCGATATCCCTGCGGCTCGGTCCGCCGATGCGTCTGACTTCTCCTACCGAATACGGTGGAAAATTGTAATGGAGCATAAAGGGCCTCTGTTCTTCACCGAGTAGCGTCTCCACACGTTGCTCATCCCGACCTGACCCGAGGGTCAGCACACATATGACCTGGGTTTCTCCACGTGTAAAAAGAGCACTGCCGTGGGGTCTGGGCAATATGCCGACCTCACAGGTAATCGGCCTTATTTCATCAAATTTTCTATTATCAATTCGACGCCTTTCTTTGAGAATAACGTCTCTGCTGATTTTTTTGAGTATGTCATTAAATATCGTGTTTACTTCGCTTTTGCGATCCACACAGTCTTCCCCGAGCTGTTCAAAAATGTCTGATTTTATTGCCCTGAGTGCAACGCTTCGTTTAATTTTTTCAGGTATCATCAGGGCTTCGCATATCCGTGGGGATGCCTGGGGCTCAATTTTTTCAACCAGCTCATTATCCCTTTGGGGCGGGGTAAAGGGCCGTTTGGGCACCCCGTTGATTTCCTTGAGTTTCACTTGTATATCTAAAAGTGGCTGCATGGCCTTATGGCCGAAAAAAATTGCTTCAAGCATATCAGATTCACTAACAATATTGCCACCGCCTTCTACCATTACAACACCGGTTTTTGAGCCGGCAACAATGATGTTGATATCCAAATTTTCGTATTCGTCTACGGTGGGATTGATTTTCAATTGACCGTCTATACGGCCGACACGTACACATGCGATGGGCCCCGCAAATGGAATATCCGATATTTCAAGAGCAGCGGATGTCCCTATCATTGCCAGAATGTCAGGATCATTTTCCTGGTCCATGGAGAGCACGGTTGCAATAACCTGGGTTTCACATCGGTATTCTTTGGGAAAAAGCGGCCGGATGGGACGGTCTATAAGGCGGGCGGTCAGGGTCTCCTTTTCACTGGGTCTGCCGATTTCGCGTCTGAAATAATTCCCGGGTATTCGGCCCGCTGCATATCCCTTTTCCTGATATTCAACGGTAAGCGGCAAAAAATCCATGGTGCGTTCTTCTTGAGAAGATACCACTGCAACAAGTACAATGGTGTCTCCATATTGAACCACAACCGAACCGGATGCCTGTTTGGCGATTTTGCCGGCTTCGATACTCAGTGTTTTTCCACCGATTTCAGTTTTGAGTAAAGTTTCCATATTTGTCTCCTAAAAGAAAAGTAGCTTTAAATTTGTAATTACATGCCAAATTCCATAATTTTTTTTGGGCTGATCATTAAATAGCAAAAGGTCAAGTTCAATGGCTGACGGCAGGATTAAAAATTAAGCCCTTATGCAGGTACGGTTCTATGAGGCTGGCCTTTGCTGATACGAACAATACAGGCATGTAACACCTCAGGCTAAATTTTATCTCCCGGGAAAGAGATCACATAAAATGTGTGCTCTATCTTCTCAGTCCCAGGGTTTCGATGATTGACCTGTATCGTTTTACATCTTTATTTTTTACGTAGTTTAAGAGCCTGCGCCGTCTTCCCACTAAAATTAACAACCCCCTTCTGGAATGATGATCTTTTTTATGAACCTTTAAGTGGTCTGTAAGATAAGAAATACGGTATGTCAGAAGTCCGACCTGTACTTCCGGAGAACCGGTATCGTTTTCGTGCAACTTAAACCGCTCGATCAGCTCCTTTTTGTCTTTTGTTGTTAAAACCAATTTTTTTCGCCTCCTCTTGTTAAATAAAGATTTTTTTGTTCATGAAATATTCAAGACAACCCCATGAAATTCAAGTTAATTGTTGATGAACTCGTAAAAAGTCCGATTTAGACGGTTTCGTAAAAAGTTCAAATTCAAGGCGTGCAAATTTTGCAATCATGAGGCGTACTTATCGTACGTTGAATGATTGCGAAATGCAGCACAACGCAGAAGTTGGACTTTTTACGAGACCGTCAATTGTTGAATACACAACAATAACTTAACCTGTTACTCTTTTTTGTATCCTTTAATACGGCAATAAGATAGTTATTTGTATCAACGATTTTGATAAAACCTTCTGATGTCTCTGGTTGTATCGGCCTTAAATCCTTTTTTGTTATGATAGTGCCATGCATTATTTTTTTTGCCAAAGCTTTATCAGCAATATGTTCGGGCATATCCTGCAAGGCGTTTGACATGCTTATTATCCGATGGGATATTTTTTCAGATAAAGCAAAATTTTCTATCTCTGATAATTTTGCAGCCTCGGCAATTGAGAACCCGCCGCTTTGGATCCGCCTTAATTCTTTAAGGTGGCCACCGCATCCGAGAGATTTTCCAATATCTGCACAGAGTGTTCGGATATATGTACCTGCTGAGCAGGATACACTAAACTGTATCAACGGCAGATTGATTCCAAGTATTTCAATGTTAAAAATAGTGATGCGTCTTGCCGGTTTCTGAACCGGATTACCCCTTCGCGCCAGCTTGTAAAGGGGGGTTCCCTTATATTTAAGTGCCGAATAAACTGGCGGAATTTGCTCAATCGTTCCCTTAAACCAGCTAAATACAGACCGTATTTTTATTTCAGAAAATAATACGTTATCACATGTGGATATAACAATTCCGGTTGAATCCTGCGTGTCTGTTTCAATACCCAGGTGAAGAACAGCTTCATATTTTTTGTTACCGTGCAGGAAAAACCTGGCAAGCTTTGTCCCACTATTGATACAGCATATCAAGATACCCGTTGCAAAAGGATCAAGTGTACCGGTATGCCCGACTTTTCTTGCTCCAAATATTTTCTTTATACGGGCAACGACCTTGGCTGAGGTTATACCTGCGGGTTTATCAACAAGTAAAATCCCGTTTAATTCAGACTGCATAAGTTAACATCTAGAAAACCCCACAACCTTTTGAAATTATAAATTTATTAATGGCAACCTGTTTATGCCGTCAGAATGGAATAATGGAATGTTGGGGTAAGATCGGAAATAAAGGATTTTAATTGTAAAAAACTCCTTCCAAACCATGATTCCATTACTCCATCATTCCATTATTCCAATTGGGGCCAAGCCCCTAAGTTCAGTTATATTTTTTCAGCCAGTTTTAACATTTGTAATGTTATATCGAAAAGCGTGGTTTCAATACTGAATCCGGCGGCAATGGCATGGCCTCCGCCGCCAAAGGAAGCTGCAATTGAAGCCACATCAACCGTTCCATCGGAACGGAGACTGACATGAAACCTCTTAAAATCTTTTGAATTTTCTTTGCCGTTCCGGTTTTCCTGTATCAGTGCCGCAACTTTGACATCCTCAATACGTTTTGCGTAATTGATCAAACCGTCTACATCTTCCGCCTGGGTATGTGTTTCATTAAACATATCTTGACTCAGTGTCATAATTGATAGTTTGCCGTTATTTGAGATCTTAATAGAGTCAAGGGCCAGATTAAGAAGCTTTATGCGGCCCAGAGAATATGTTCCTCCATATACATGTTGTGCAATATCATAAGGATCCACGCCCAATCCTACCATTTCTTGACAGATTGAAAAAGCAGCCCGGTTTGTATTTGAAAAGCGAAATGAACCTGTATCGGTCAAGATTCCCGTGTATATTGACGTAGCAATGGCTTTGTCAAAGGGAATATCCATTTGTTTTATCAGACGGTATATGATTTCAGCGGTGGCACATGCTGAAGTATCTATGAGTTGAATATGACCAAAACGGGTATTGGTCACATGATGATCGATGTTGACAATGATCGGAATCTGTCTAACCGTTGAAACAGTCTTCCCGATTCGTTGTAAATCTCCGCAATCAAGAATAACGGCAAGATCGTAATTTTTGTTTTTTATATTACTCACAACACGATTTGCAGCAGGGAGGAAACGGTACACAGCAGGAATGGGACTTTCATTGTATAATGTTGTTTTTTTATTCAATGCATCAAAACAAAGTCCCATGGCGATCAAAGAGCCGATTGCATCGCCGTCCGGGTTCGTGTGGGAAGCAACTAAAATGTGGTCGCTATTTTTCAAATAAGGTATTATTTGGTCCATTATCCGCTTTTACAGCCTTCAAAACCTTATCTATTTGTGATCCGTATTCAAAAGAGTCATCGTAAAAAAATTTGAGATCCGGCATATACCGCAAACCCAACTGGCGAGCAAGTGTACGTTTTACATACCCCAGAGCACTTTTAAATCCTTCTGCCGCTTCTTCCATGCTTTTTTTGTTACCGGATGCAACGAAGTATATCCGTGCAATTCTTAAATCTCGAGACATTTTTACATCTGTAATGCTGGCATTTTCAAGACGTGGATCTTTTATTTTTTTCAGCAATATTTCCGACAATACTTTTTGTATCTGGCCACTGACTCTGTCAGATCGTACAAATGGTTTCATAAATTGATGATCTCCATTTCACTGTCGATGATCTCGGCCAGATTCAACTCCTCTGCCAGATTAAAAATCTTGTCTATCTTAGAGTTTATCACCTTTCGATTGTTGCCCACCAGGGAAAACCCTATCACTGCCTTTTGATAGATGTCATTTGATCCGACCTCTGCAACCGAAGCATTAAAATTGTTGCGCAGCCGGCTAATGATCGATTTTACAATTTTCCTTTTGCCTTTTAAAGAACGGCAATCATGCAACCTGAATGTGATAGTCCCTAAACCCGCAACCATGTCAATCTCACTTATATTTGGCAGGGACATATTTTGAACATTTTGTTGATGTTAACCTCAATTGATACCCGTACCAAGTATACATTAGAGACCTTTGCAAAACGCCCCCTTTTGCCCAATGCCGGCGTCAGGCTCAAATTTTAATCCTCGAAATACTCAATGTATGTCTGTGGTTAAAATTTTCGCCTTTCTTGTCCTTGAACAAAATTGGGCATTTTTCAAAGGTCTCTCTACTCTTTAAGTTCAGGTTTGATCTCCTCAAGGTAATAGCATTCTATGATATCACCCACCTTGATGTCATTATATTTATGAATGCCGATCCCGCATTCATAACCGCTCTGGGCTTCTTTGATATCGTCTTTGAAATGCCGGAGGGAAGAAATTTTACCCTCATAACAGACAATCCAATCCCTGAGGACGCGTGCAAGCTGGCCCCGCTCTATTTTTCCCTCGGTGACATAGGAACCTGCGATAGCCCCAACTTTTGGGACGTGGAACACTTCGCGGACTTCGGCTTTGCCCAGGATCCGTTCTTCAAAAGTAGACGACATCATACCGAGTATGGCATCCTTGATGTCTTTTATAATATCATAAATGACATTATAAAAACGTATGTCCACGTTTTCTTCATAAGCAAGCGCTTGAATTTTAGAAGTGGGACGAACGTTAAATCCTATAATTATGGCATTAGAAACGGTGGCCAGGGAAATATCCGATTCGGTCAATGTGCCGGTAGCTGAATGGACCACGTTAATTCTGACTTCCTCGTTGGAAAGTTTTATCAAAGCATCTTCAAGGGCTTCGATAGAACCATGGACATCGGTTTTTATTATGAGGTTTAGATCCTTAACCTTGTTTGTCTGTATTTGCTCATAAAGTTTTTCAAGACTTAATCTGCTGGTTTTTGCCAGTTCTTTAGACCGTTGTTTCTGTATTCGATGCGCACTGACCTGCTTGGCATTCTTTTCGTCTGCCAGCCCAAGCAATTTATCTCCGGCATTAGGAACCCCTGAAAGCCCAATTATTTCAACCGGCATCGAAGGTCCGGCGGACGTTACCTGCATTCCCCTGTCGTTCAGCAAGGCGCGTATTTTGCCATAGTGTATGCCGCAAACCACCGGATCATGAATCCCCAGAGTTCCCTGTTTAACCAAAACCGTGGCAACAGGGCCTCTGCCTGAATCAAGCTTTGCTTCAACCACGTAACCCATGGCAAGCCTATCCGGATTTGCTTTAAGCTCTAATATTTCTGCCTGAAGCAGAACCATTTCAAGCAGATCATCAATTCCCTGCTTCTTCTTTGCAGAAACCTGGACGAAGATGGTATCTCCGCCCCAATCCTCAGGCACAAGACCTACATCTGCAAGTTCACGCTGAACACGTTCAGGATCAGCATTGTCTTTGTCTATTTTATTAATTGCTACGATGATCGGAACTTTTGCGACTTTGGAGTGGTTTATCGCCTCAATGGTTTGCGGCATGACACCATCATCAGCAGCAACAACCAGAATTACCAAGTCCGTGACCTTGGCGCCTCGGGCACGCATTTCAGTAAACGCCTCATGGCCCGGCGTATCCAGAAATACGATCTGGCCTTTATCTGTGGATACATTATAGGCGCCGATATGTTGGGTGATTCCTCCGGCTTCATTTTCCGTGACTTTGGTTTTTCTTATCACATCAAGAAGAGATGTCTTCCCATGATCCACATGTCCCATAATAGTTACCACCACCGGCCTTGCCATGAGCTTATCCGGATCATCCTTTTCTATATTTAAAACGGCTTCTTCCTCAAAAGAGGCTTTTTCCAGTTCGTAATCGAATTCAGCGGCCACAAGAACGGCGGTATCAAAGTCTATGGCCTGGTTAACCGTTGCCATAACACCTAACGCCATCAGCTTTTTGATCATTTCTCCGGCTTTGATTCCCATTCGTTTTGCCAGATCAGACAGAGCAATGGCCTCATCAATTTTTATTCTACGTTTAATGGCTTTAGGAGTAGTTATCAAAGGCTTTTGTTTTATAAGCGAGGTTTTAGCTTTTGCACCCTTTCGGCCCTTACGAATCCGACGACCCTTGATATAAAGATCGGCCCCCTCAACCACCTCTTTTTTTCGGAAGGAGATTTTCTTTTTGAAAAACTTTCTATCTTTTGCAGTTTCGTCGACCTTTTTTGTCCATTTCTTTTTTGTCTTTTTGTCTTTTTCAGCCGCCTCTTTCAGTGGTGTTTTGCTTTCAGCCGCCTCTTTTTTCTGTGCAGGTATTTTTTCAAGTTTTGTTTTGGGTATATGGACCCGGTCTTTTTCCATCTCGGGCGCTTTTTTCTCAGGGGCAGGGGGTACGGGCAGTTTTATAATCTTTGCCGGAACATCTTTTTTAATCTTTTTAGGGTCTTTTTTCTTTTTTAATTTCTTTAAAGCGACCGGTTTTTCGACTTTATGTTTTTCTTCCGAAACAATGGGTTGGGCAACAGCTTTCTCAGGTGCGTCCTCCTTGCTTGTTGCGTCTTTCTCTACAGCCTTTTTTTCTTTGGCAACAGGTTCAGGAACTTCTTTCTTGAGAAGCTCTTCCGGTTCTTTTTCCGGGGGGATTTCTTTTTCTTTCAGTGCTTTTTCAGACGATTGATCAGCAACTTCTGATTTTTCGGTATGCTGCTCCGGTTCAATAGCCGTCTCTGCCTGAACCGGTATTTTCTGCACACGTTTTTTCCGTCTTCGGATAATCGACGGTTTTATACGCGTTTCCTCAACCTCTTTTTTTGGTGAGCCAAGTAAATCCATTTTTATCCTGGTCACAGCTTCATCATCCAGAGAACTCATATGGCTTTTTACATCAATATCCATATTCCGTATCTTTTCAAGAAGTTCCTTATTTGTTACGTTAAGATCTCTGGCAAGTTCATATATCCTGATCTTTGCCATCCATCCCCCCTGAATTCGGTTATTACCGAATTTTTGTTTATGTTTATTCTCAGCATGTTAATTTGGCCGATTTAAAAAATCAACCCGGCCAGAATATTCGGTTATCCGTTATCTTCTGCACCATTATCAGCTGATAAAGAATGGCCGGACATCTGCTCATCACTATCACCATTTTCTTTTAAGACCTTCTGAACATCCGAACCCGCTGAAGTCTCATGGTCGTCCAACTCATTATCCGGTATGGCTTCTTTAGATGTTTCGTCAATGGTTTCTTCTTTTAAAACCTCCTGAACATCCGAACCCGCTGAAGTCTCATGGTCGTCCAACTCATTATCCGGTATGGCTTCTTTAGATGTTTCGTCGATGGTCTCTTCTTTTAAGGCCTCCTGAACATCCGAATTCGCTGAAATCTCATCGTCGTCCAACTCATTATCCGGTATGGCTTCTTTAGATGTTTCGTCGATGGTTTCTTCTTTTAAAACCTCCTGAACATCCGAACCCGCTGAAATCTCATCGTCGTCCAACTCATTATCCGGTATGGCTTCTTTAGATGTTTCGTCGATGGTCTCTTCTTTTAAGGCCTCCTGAACATCCGAACCCGCTGAAATCTCATGGCTATCCGCTTCATCACCCGGCAAAACTTCATTCGGTGGTTCATCGACCCGGTCTGGGCTTGCTATATATTTTTCTGCAGTTTCGATCAGTTGCATGGCTTTTTCTTCGGCAATGCCTCTGATCTGTATCAAATCTTTTACTGAAGCATTGCTGAGTTCTTCAGCAGAAAAAAATCCCTTTTCATACAATGCATCCGCCATGCTAATTCCAACACCCGGCAAAGAAACCAGAGAGTTGTAGCCATCTTGCATGGCTTTACTGTATCGTGTTTCACTGATGACATCAAGATGCCATTTTGTGAGTTTTGAGGCCAAACGAACATTTTGACCTCTTTTCCCGATGGCTATTGAAAGAAATTCGTCAGGTACAATAACTTCCATGGATTGATTCTCTTCATCAATAATAACTCTGGATATTTCGGCAGGTGCAAGTGAATTGCATATAAATTTTGCAGGATCAATATGCCAGGATATAATATCTATTTTTTCACCTCTCAG
>Ga0307991_1002693_pt1 | contig 11881 bp, 11 predicted proteins | sample EllFjometagen131_FD_203146 | JGI IMG/M metagenome (GOLD analysis project Ga0307991, IMG submission 203146) | Marine microbial communities from Ellis Fjord, Antarctic Ocean - #131 | ecosystem: Environmental > Aquatic > Marine > Unclassified | place: Southern Ocean | collected 2014-10-08 | reverse complement strand
CATCAACTAATCCTTCAACAACCTGATCATAAGTTTCATAGAAATCTATCAACCAGTACTTACATATTTCTTTTTTGTCGAATATTTCTTTCCAATTATCAAAATGGGGTATTGTATGACCACAGCATATCATCAAAGTTTTGTACCAAGAATAATCCTGTTTTCTTAGTTCTTTAAATTCTTTTATTAAAATTATTTTTACAACCCTATTCTCCTTTAGAAAATTAATGGATATAAATCCTTCTTCAGAGTATTTGTATATATACTCAGTTTCATTACGAATTGTATTTCTTGACCATTTTTCTGTTTCAATATTTGGAAAATTTTTCTCTAAAAAAAAGTCTATTGATTTTTCACTTTGTTCTATCAAGGTTAAACATGTAAGATTGTGATACTGCAGAAGAAGAAACATTTCTATCTCACCAGATCCGGAACCCAAGGATATAATTGAATCAATATTGGATGTGTATGTTATGGAATTCAACCAGTTAACTTGCTGAATAATCTTTTGTGCCCCTGATAACTGATTTCCATCAAAGTTAGGAAACACTAAATTCCTTTTATTCACAAAATCATTATAAACCTTTTTGTTATATTCTCTCATTCCCATGAATAGTAACCTCATTTTTATAAAATAGATCTCTTGTTTGATTAACATGGGTCGAATTCAACCCAACATTGATTGTTATTCCTTTATCAATTATTAAATCATAAGCCCAATCAGTTCCGGTTTTTATCATCGACTGGCAACTAATGGGATATATATTAATAAATACTGTAAATCCAGCCAAATCTAATAGTTGCCGGTTAATCTCAGCTAATTCCTGCCTACAATTTCCTCTTTTTCCTCCACAATAAAGAAGGTGCTTGGAATCCAAATTATCTATATAAGAATATTCAATGCCTTTTTCTGTCTTCTCAATATCTATAACATCTTGTCTCTGATTTCTTTTGATGAATTTTGATAATGATCTGTTAAATTGATTCGCTAAAGTAACTTCAGAAATCCAAACGCCACTTGCTGTTTTAAAGCCCAGACTTCTTTGAGAGAATAAGTTAACTGAATTACCTTTTTGCATAAGATAACTTTCATAACTTTTAAACAATGAACTATTTTGCATATAAAACTCTTTACGTCTCTCAATGTTGTTCATGTATTGCCAATCATTCACGATTGTAAATATCTCCTTTCTTCCTGCTTGCAAAGAGCTTAGAATGTCAACTCCAAGCTTCCAAGTCAATAGTGGAAAATTCCCGATATCAGAAATTAGGGTTTTCTCATTCTCACTAGTAAGTTCACCAAAAATGCAAGGTATTACCTTATTATGCATTTTGCTTTCAGCTAAAATGAAATGGCCAGCTTGCAAAGCAACAAAACTGCTTTTATCTACATAACGGTTGATAATTTCAACCAGATCCTTTTCTTGTTCAACAGCAAAGCTATTTATTATCATTAATTCTTCTTTGTATTACCATCCTAAATGAAAATATTATTATCCATATACCACAAATAATACTGATAAGACAAAAGAAAGCTATCAAATAGAATATAAACATATTTACTTCTCCTTTTTATTAAACAAATCTCCAATAAAATAAAATAGAATACAAAAAATTAATCCCACTATGACAGGAGGAATTCCGATCGGAGATTCAAATTTTGTCCATATAAATGTACTTAATCCTCCAGCAATTATTGACAATGGAATGCCAATTTTATTTACTCTTTTCAAAAAAATTACCAAGAGTAATGGTAAGACAATTGTTGGCGCCCAAATTGAATAAAGAATCAGAACTGAATCAATTATGGATGGCAAGTAAAGAGCCAAAATGGCAGCAATAATTGCCAGAATTACAGTACTTACTCTTCCCCAAGTAAGTTTCTGGTCTTCTGATAAATTAAAAAAGAAAAGTATATCTTTTACTATCGTTGTGGATCCTGTATTAATCATAGAATCCTGAGTAGACATTATTATTCCTAGGAGAGCTACCAGCATCAAACCATATAAACCTGCCGGTAGTACTTCTTTTGATAAAATCAAGAAAACCTGATCCGGATTAGTATTTAAAGGAATAATTGATTTAGAAAAAATTCCTATTCCAAAAATTATTGCAAACCAAAAAAATCCAAATAACCCAGCATAAAGAAATCCTTTAGTTGAATCTTTACTGCTTTTCGCAGATAACGCTCGACTTACATATGGAGGCACAAGCATTTCTCCAAAGAAGAAAGCAAGTACTAAACCAATCGAACCTAATAATCCTAAGTTTTGTAGGCTGTTTCGGGTGAGATTAATCGTATCGCTAAAAATGTTATTATTTTGGATTTCTGGTCTCATCAATGAAAATATAAATACTAAAGGTATGATAATAGCAAAAACAGAAAACTGCATAGTATCGGTGGTAATTGATGCTTTCAAACCTCCAGTAAATACATACAGAGTTGTTATTCCTGACATAATAATAACAGAAAGTGTAAAATCAATTCCAGTAAAAGAAGATAGCATACCTCCACCGACTTTAGCCATAAGGGCAACGAAACCAAGACATAAGCCTACAGATACAATGCCTGATAAAAGCTTTGAAAAGTCTCCATGTTTCTTGGCAAAGATATCACCAATTGACTCACAGTCTGTATATTTTGTCAATCTTGGAGCTATAACCAGTCCAGTGATCACGAACTGCAAGGGAAATGATAAAACCAGTAAATAGAACATGAAGCCACTTTCAAATCCCTTACCAACCATTCCCATGCAAGCACCTGGTCCAATATAAGTAGCTGCAATACTTGCAAACAACAAAGGGAAGGGAATCTCTCGATTTCCCACAGAAAACTCTTTGAAGGTTTTCATTCCTCTAGTATGGATAGAAATCCCAATCAATATTAGAAAATATAAGCCAATTAATAAATAATCCGTGAAAACTAAACTCATAACTTAACCTCTCATTTTGTTAATATATTTTTTTATTACTAAAACAGTTTTTTCTACATCTTTCAGATTATTATACTTGCTGAAACTTACCCTCAATGTAGAATCAATTAAATCTTCTTCTAAATGCATTGCTTGTAATACATGTGAATGTACTCCTGAATTTTTGCAGGCAGCACCTGTTGAAACTATTATATTTCTTGAATCTAATATTTCTTTTAATAATTCAGATTTTATACCAGGGAGAATTATACTTGTGGTATTGTATAATCTGTTTGTATTTATACCATTGATCATCGCTTCTGGGTAAAAATCTGATATCTCTTTCTCAAATTTATCTCTAAGAAACTGGATTTTAATTAAATTTTGTTCAAGTCGATCATTAACTTCTTGAAGGAAATCATTTGCCGATATTATTCCAATAGTGTTTTCTGTACCTCCTCTTTTCCCAAACTCCTGTGATCCTCTAAAAATTGGTTTTAATGGTGATTTATTCTTTACATATAAAACTCCAACTCCCTTTAAACAATGAAACTTATGCAGCGAAAGACTAAGATAGTCACAATCCAATTCCTTCAAATTCAATTTTAACTTACCAAAGGTTTGTATTGCATCTACATGGATTAAGCAGTCTTTTTCTCTTGCTAAAGAAATGATTTGTTTTATTGGGAAAATAACTCCCGTTTCATTGTTTGCATGCATGATTGAAATAAAGGATTTAGGATTGTTATTTATACACTTGACAAGTTCTTGATTATTAAGATTTCCTTGTTTATCTACATTTATACATATCGCTTTGTAGCCTAATAATTTATATCTATTTATATTGTGAAGCACAGCTTTATGTTCCACTGCGCTATAGATCATTACCTTTGAATATTCACTTAACGCAGAAAAAAAAGCAGTAGCAATACTTTCTGTACCTCCTGAAGTAAAAAATATTTCGCTAAAATCTGCATTAATAGTTTTTGCAATAGTACTTCTTGTCACATTAATCATATTATGAATTTGTAAACTTTGTCGATTATCACTTGATGGATTTGCGTAAATTTCAAGCAACCGTTTTGCTGAGTTGATTACCCTTTTATCCAATGCAGTAGTTGCATTATTATCTAAGTATATGCATTCCATTTACAATTACCATAATCCTCGTTTCTTTGAGTTCATTTTCAATTATCAGAACTTTGTGTCAATTCTAATAAATTAATTATCCTTAGCTAATTCTCTTTCTTCTAATACTTTCAAATTTTCTCAGTTCATTATATCCCGGTTTTAATAATGCTGTTTATGTAGATATAATTATATCTGCATTATCATTCCTTTATCTTGTTTTTTAATATGCAAGATATGTTCCAGATCAGCAATAATATTTAGCTGTATTTGTTAATTAATATATCAGTATAGATATAAGAGCATATTTACTTTTAATTTCTATTGTGTAAATGTTCATTAAGATACAATAATGAGCATGAAAAACTCATTATTGTCATACTAATTCGCAACAAGCCATATATATATTACATCCTTGCTTCCCTTAAAAACCTAAAATTTTATCAATAATTTCTACCAGTTAGAAAACATTGAAGAACCCATCCAATAAACAGCACACGATGATATCATCAATATTAGATTCATTCTTATAATCCCACTTAGTCTATTTCGACGCAATAGAGAAATTACATTCCCAAATATGAATGTTAATAAAATAAAATCACCAAAACTCATCGGTCCCATACCATGATCAAATATATCCTGCCAATCAATATTCACATTGTGAATATTGTGTGTGGAAAAATGGAAATTATCCCCAAAATGAAAATGGGTTAGAATCAATACAGCTATGACAACCAGAACCAACCCCACAATTATCAATTTTACCCCATTTATATTTCGAGCAATAAAGGGGGAAAAAAATGCTATCCATATTCCAATTCCAATCACGATCAAAGCAATAGTGGCTAACACAAATCCCAAAGACAGATTTACTTCATCTTCCTGACCCAAAGAAAGACTAAGAACCGATAATAACACAAGTGATATACCAGCCAGCAGTAAGACAATGTTCATTTTGATAGCCTGCTGATTTTGGTTACCAATTAATAATTTTGGTAAAGTATTGATCAAAAGTAGAAATCCTGTTGCTAAGAATACAAGTCCAAGAGCTATAAACATCTTTCCTCCTTTAATTCGTCTTTTCTAACCTGAAATCAGGATCATAGTAAATATAGTGTGTAACCTTGTAGCTATCATATTCTTCTATATTAGGAAATAAACTGATCCAGTAATGATCAGAATCTTTATGAAGAATGATCTTGTCATCAAAATAAGAAGATATCTTATTGATAGTAGCAATATTTTCTGCTCTATTACCTAATAAGATATCTACCCACACATGCCCTATATTTTCATCCGATTTGCTTTCTGCTAATACTATTCGAGCAGATATTTTTAGTTCTCTGCAAAAGGAAAACATCAAACTTGCGAAATCCTCACAATCTCCTTCCGGGTTTTTCATTGCAGCAATGTCTTCAGCATCAGCAGCTCTATCTATATCCTGATCATCAACATAATTCCATCTTCCTAAAAGATCTTTGTAAAGGGATGAAATTGACTCTGGTAGAGAAGTATTCATATTAGAAACAATCTCTTTTATATTACTGCCTGGTTCAGAAGATCTGTATAAATCTTTTGCCCAATTATTCATAGAGACACCAGAGTCAAGACATCCTGAAGATTGACATGAACTGATAAAAAGCATCAGATTCAATGTTAGAACTTTTAGCAAATTACCAGATTTTGCATGTCTTGTACCGATAATCATAAATCTATTAAGCATTATCATAATTCAGAAGCTGACGCCCTGTTTCTGTAAAGGATTCCAGACGTCTAAATAGTTCCTGAGCACTTATGCTTATCTGTTTAAGTTCTTCAATTCTATTATAGATCTGCTGTCTCATTGCAGCCAGAACTAATAACCGCTGAAAATCATTACCATCTTCAAGTAGTTTACCAATTTCTTTTAGATTAACTTCTGCTTGATTATAGGCGTTATCCCACTCTTTCCGTTGTCCCTTGTTCCTTTTCATCTCCTGATCTCTGATTGAATTGTCCTTAATCTCCTGCGTTACCTGGTCAATTTTCTGAAAGTATTGGCTTGATGAAGTGCCAATTTTCCCATAATACTCTGTCAAACTTTCATACTCATTCAAAATATCGTTCCATGATACTTCCCAATCCTGCGAAACATCAGCCAGCTTCTCCTTCGTTGGTTTAGTTTCATCCGATAATTGGTTAACCGTTTTATCTACGGTTTCCGAGAGAGATTTAGTCATTCCAGTATGTTTCTCTTCGAATTTATCAATGTTACTTTTGAATTCTGCCGCATACTGGACATTTTTTTGGGTTTCACTCATACTGCAACTGAAAACTACACATAGTGCAAAACTCAACACTATACCTAATAAAATATTCCTCATAATAACCTCCTTTTTAGTTCGAATCAATATGTCTTTCATTAACACATATAATATTATCAGTCACTGAGATCAATATACTTTCTACTTGTTTATTTTTAAAGTAATAATCAAGTATTGCCTCTTCAAACAATTTACCGATGTTTGTCTGTACATTTCTTGCCCCAAATTCCACAGAATATGATTTTAAATTAAGATACTCATATACACTTTCATCAGTTTCCAGATGTATCCCTAATTTTTCTTCTAATAACCTAATTTTTAATGAAAGCTCCTTTCTTACTATCTGATTGATTTCATCTCGTGTTAGAATAGTGAATTCTACGATATTCGATATTCGACCAATGAGCTCAGATCTGAGATGCTCAGTTAACATACTCCTAAGGTGATTCTCATCTGTTTCAGATACGGCAACAGTGGCATTCTCATTTTCAGTAAAACCTATTGAAACATTGCCCTGAGTTCTCAGATTTGATGTCATGATGATTATTGTATTAGAGAAATCAGCTTTATTACCCTTGCCATCAATCAGCGAACCTTCCTCAAAAATCTGGAGAAACAAATCAAATAATGAAGGATGTGCCTTTTCAATTTCATCGAATACAATCAGGCAATACGGATTTTTTCTGACATGCTCAACTAATTGCCCCCCTTCCTCATATCCCACATATCCAGGAGGAGACCCAATAAGTCTTGAGCGAGAATGTGACTCAGCATATTCTGACATATCCAACCGTAGGAAATTCTCTTTACCAGGCATAAGATTATTTGACATTATTCTGGCAATTTCCGTTTTACCCACACCAGAAGGTCCAACAAACAAGAAAACACCCAGTGGCTTTTTATCATTATTCAAATTTAAGGAAAATCTCTGTAAGCACTTAATTATTGCCCTTTTTGCTACAGCCTGTCCGATAATTTTTTCATCAAAAACAGCTTGAAGATTATTGATTTTTTCCTCGTATGATCTCTGAAGCTCATCCACGGGAATTCCTGTCCACTTAGAGATAACATTCTCTAAATCGTCCTTATTTAAACTTCTTGAATGGTTTACTATTCCAGTAGGAGGATTCATAGAGCGAAAGATCCTTACCGATTCATCATAATCTCCATTTCTGATCGATTCAGACAGTATTCCTTCTTCCTCCTGATTCTGGTTCTGATCTTCTACCACGGGATTAAGTTTGCAATGGGAGGTCGCTTCATCCAATAGATCAATTGCCTTGTCCGGAAAATATCTTTCTCGCAAATATCGCTCACAAAGAGTATAAGAATTCTCAACAAGTGCTTCAGGTATTTCTACCCCATGAGAGACCGATAGCTTGTTTTTAACTGCTGAAAGAATTTGCAAGGTATCTTCTTTTCCAGGTTCCTTGACCTTGATGATTTGAAATCTACGCAGCAGAGCCTTGTCTGATTCCAGAAATTTATGCGCTTCATCTTCGGTGGTTGCTCCAATGATCTGAATATCACTTCTTGCTAATGCTGGCTTCAGGGCATCAGCAATTTTCAGAGCATTCCCTCCTGTTCCAGGAGTGAGAATTGTGTGAATCTCATCAATGAATAAAATTGCCCGTTCCTTGCTATTTTTTAAATCCTTAATGATTTTATTAACCTTATCTTCCAGGGAGCCATAAACTGATGAATCAGCCATCAGAGAAGAAACATGAATCTCATATATACTCTTGCCCACAAGATTATCATGGATTTGCTCATGTGCTATCTGGTATGCGACCCCTTCCACAATTGCAGTTTTACCAACACCAGCGGGTCCTATTAATAATGGGTTGCGTTTTCTTTTCTTACACAGTATTCTGATCAAAGAAGTGATTTCCTCTTCCCTGCCAATGCAGTTATCAATTTCACCTCTCAAAGCCTTCTGAGTAAGATCATCTCCATACTTTAGTAAAGTTCTACCCAATCTTGGATGATCTGCGCTTTGGCTCCGGGAATTAGACTCCCTCTCATTATTGTTATCAACTCTCATTTTTCCTCCAAATTTGAATTGGAATAGTTGCCGTTATTTCTGTTTCTGATTCTCTGGTATTTATTCTTATAGTGCTGAAATAAATACCCTCAGTGATATTTTCACCTGCTCCACTCTGCAAATCCCAATCAAAAATTATTTCCTTTTCTAAATGACTGTTACTATGGCAATTTACCTGCTGAATTCCCAATTTCCTCACTAATTTTCCCTGATAGTCACTCACTAAAATTGATACAATTGCTTCGTGTATTGATTCAACCATGAAGTGAATTTTAACGATTTCTTGATCATGCTCTAAGTAATAGGAACTGATTTTAGGTTTTGCATCACTACTGATAATATTATCTTGCTCTATATCCACTGCATTCTTGTTATTAGCATTATTTGTTACAATATCTTCAAGATACCTAAGACAATCATGAAGTTCAGAAAATGATCCGGATGAACATTTTCTCCAGCCATTCACTACTTCCTGGTTAAACTGATTAGATACAGCATCTGTGATTTCATTGTTGCTATCAAGATATATCTCCCAGTTATTAGTTGTCTTCGCAAGCATTATGTTTACGCAATAGCCTGTTTGCGGTGATTCATGGACTGCTAAATTCTTGATAATTGGTGCCATTGGATATTGCTCAAACAGCTTCAATTTATCACCTGCATATTCTCTCAGCATCTCCAGTTCTCTATTACTTAGTTGCATATTCGCCCCCTTTCATTATTAATCTCGTCTAATTAGCTATTTCTACTTTCTGCCACAACATCTTGATTATCTAACTGATCTTCAGCTCTTAGCTGCTCAAATTGACTCTCTGAGCCCAGAACTTCCACTCCTTCTGGAAGTTCAAACTTTCCCTGATAACCTGTTCCAAATATATTTTCTTCTCCGCATATTTTGCATTCAGATTTGCTGCGAAATTTCCTGGTTTTCATTTCATACTTCAGTTCATCTAATTCAATCTGCTGAGGAATGGGATTTATACCAGTATAATAATCAATCAGTAATGATACTATCATTGATGCCCCAGTTGTGTTTAATGTAACTACACTGCCTGGGGAATCATTTGTGCCTGTAATATATCCACTGAGTTTTTCTGCTTGCTGTTGTTCCCTGGATTTTATCTTGTTCACATTCAATCCCTGGCAACAAAGACAAGGTTGACCGGGTATTGAAACTCTTATGCGATTACCTTTTTTCAGAATATTCCTTCTTGATTCATCCAGATAAATTCCACACCCAATATCAAAATACGGTATCATGTATTGAGAGGCAAATATCTGCATACTAAGCCTTACAGAATCTTCATCTACTGCACCTACAAGAGTATCAGCATACCTGAGCAGAGATTGAGCTTCTTCACTGCCAAATTCTTTGCTACAGGTCTTAACATCCAGTGTTGGATCAAATAGTAGAAGCTTTTCTTTTACCACTTCCACTTTGCCTCTGCCGGTATCTGTGAATTTGATCCCGGAAAGACGATTGAAATTCTTCTCTTCTATTTCATCAAAATCTACTAATATGAAATGACGAAAACCTGCACTTGCCGCCATCAATGTAAATGGAAAGCCTCCTCCTCCAAGTCCCACTATTCCTATTACTTTGTCTTGTAAGCTTGCCTGACGGTCTTCTCCTAACCACTCCACATTCCGCAAATAACGCTCACTCATACTAACTCTGGACGGTATATCGTTATGCTTATGCAGAACACGATAACCTTTTTCGCCAAATATACTGATTTCTTTGATCTCTTTCTCTCTATTTGCATCATTGGGATCAGAATAATAGCAGGTAAAACCTGCTTCTTCCTTCCCTAAAACCATCCGTGCAAAAAATCCTTGATTGTTTTTGTTACGTTTCAGAATGGATTTCCTTAATGACCCAAATTTATCGTCATCAAAACCACTAAAAGCAGCCTGACTTGAAAATGGATGACTATGAACCTCAATTAAACCATCTACATCACCCAAATTATACAGATTGATCATCTTTTGCATTCCTGGCAGATTGAGTTTACAATGATGACTATTATGCATTTTTCGTCCTCTGGAAAAAATGCTGTTATTATGTTCTTCTGAGATGAAATATTCATCATCAAATACTAATAACTTCCTTACGTATAATTTGCTGGGATTATCAATATCATTTCTTCCCAAAAGGGCTACTGCCACTCTTTCAAGAGCATCTGGCTGAATCAGTCCACCATGCAAATCATTCCAGTCTTTCTCTGTAAATATAAGCTTTATCCCGCTATCCATCTTAACCTCCTTAATTTTATGATCGGCTGTATTCTGGTACTGAACTAAAATTATCTCTTGGCAATACTTCAGTTTTCTCAGTATCTCTTATGATCTCTTCGCTACCATCGGGTTTTACCTTAGTTAATATTTCAGTGGATGGGATTCCAAGATCCTTCTTGATTTGATTTCCAGTTCGCTTATCTGCTGCTCTCTCAAAATTGGGAAGATCATTAAAACGGACATTTTCATTAACATTTACAACTTCATCATTTCCAATTACGGTTTCTGTCCCATCATCTTCCATTCTTGTTAAAATGTTGTTATCAGGGATTTCCATGTGTCTCTTGATCTCTCTTCCTGTCAATTGACTGGGGGTGGATAATCTTACTCCATTTGCATTTGTAGCCATCTTTTCCTCCTTTATTTTATCCTTGTGGATATTTGAGCATTAAATACGCTTGTCTGTATAACTGAGTTAAACCGATCAATTCCCTGCTGGCATTTACCTTTTGATTGATGCATAACCATTGCCAGCCCTGAGTTCTATAATCACGCCCTGGAGAATGAAGATTCTTATCAAAATAGTGACCCGGCTTACTCCAGTTACTTTGACCTGGCATCCTGTATTGAAGTCCAGGATTTACATACACATCACTTGCATGCCGATTAATACCATAACCATCAGGTATGATCAATAACATATTTGTTCTAACTCTGTTATAATACCGTGGTAATATCATTCCACGTATTAATACATTATCGGGTAATCCGTTGCGCATATTACTGGATACTGTCACATTACCACTGCCAAATTTTTTCATGAAATAGCCGAGTTCATAATTTAAAAATCCTGATGGGGTCATTGACATATTTCCTCCTTTGCTGGTATTATTATTTTCTGGCCCATCTTTATCAGATCCATATCATCCACTTGCGTCTTATTAAGTTCATATAATTTGCCCAAACTTACATCATACCGGGAAGCTATTTTACCTAAAGTATCACCTTCCTTGACCGTATATTCTAAGTGCTCCATTACTCCTAATTTATCAGTTTTGATAGAATGTGCCCTGGCAGATGCAAATATAATAAGAACAATGATAATATAGATCAACGTCTTTATTGTACTGTTATTTATATATACATTACCTGATGAACGGTTTGATATGGGCCTTATATTATTACCAGATGATTGATTAGGTGTGGGCATGGTATCTGGATTATCTGGTATGCCATTATGACTTCTCATTTTA
>Ga0307991_1002692_pt1 | contig 11881 bp, 11 predicted proteins | sample EllFjometagen131_FD_203146 | JGI IMG/M metagenome (GOLD analysis project Ga0307991, IMG submission 203146) | Marine microbial communities from Ellis Fjord, Antarctic Ocean - #131 | ecosystem: Environmental > Aquatic > Marine > Unclassified | place: Southern Ocean | collected 2014-10-08 | reverse complement strand
GCGAGCTTATAACCGCTCTTCGACGGATCCTTCCGTTGACCGATACGCCCGAGATAACCATCGAGATCAATCCTGATAATGTCGATGACAATTTCGCAGACGCTATCGAAGAATCCGGTGTCAGCAGAGTCTCTCTCGGCGTTCAATCCCTCGTTTCGCGCCAATTAATGGTTCTCGGAAGAAAACATAGCAAGGAAAAAGCCATCGAGGCATTTTATACGCTTAAAAAAGGGCATTTCTCGACATCGATAGACCTTATCTTTGGAATTCCAGGCCAGGAGATCGGCGAATGGGAGATGACCATCGAAAAGGCGATAGAACTCGATCCGGATCATATATCGACCTATTGCCTTTCATTCGAAGAGGGAACTCCGTTTGCCTATGCCCTTCGCAAGGGCCTCATATCCTCTGTTGGAGCCAAACTCGATAGCGAAATGTTCTATATTGCGGTGGAAAAACTAACGAACGCGGGCTTTAATCATTACGAGATATCGAATTTCGCCAAACCGGGCGAAGAGAGTCGCCACAATAAAAAATATTGGATCGGGGATGGATATATCGGCCTCGGAGCCGCAGCACACAGCTACATTCCCGGACCGCCGAGATGGATTCGAATGAGCAACATTCGAAGCACACGCGGATATATTAAAAGAATCGACACAGCGGAGAATCCATGGGATTTCCTCGAAACGCTCGATCTTCCAAAGAGATCGGCGGAATTCTTGATGTTGAGACTCAGGCTTATCGATGGATTTACCATCGAGGATATCGCCACGCAGCTCCCGGAAATAGACGCGAACAAATATTTGGAGCTTCTGCGACCGCTTGAAAGCTTCGGGAAGCTCGTCGTGCTTGACAAGCATATAAAGATTCCGCACGAACGCCTTTTCATCTCGGATTCGATAATCCTCGACGCAGTGATTGCAACCGATGACTATATCAGACGAATCGCTCTGCGGAAAAATGGAATTAAAGAGGATATCGACACGATAGATTATGTAAAAGAATTCCACTATCCGGACAATTCGGGTTCACAAAATAAAATACTCCGCTAATCGTCTGGATGAACGGAGTAAAACGTCGGATTCGAGATATCTATAATCCCGTTATTTTGTCCCTACGTAGGACACCTCGCCGGAGAGAATTTTATTCAATATCTCGACAAACTTTCCCCCGTCATCGGAAAAATTGACCGGGTAATTTTGAATTTGTGAAAGGCTCATTGCGTGCGTTTCCCTTGGTTTCGGAGCGTTATAATTTGATTTACGCCTTCTGACCCTCTTTTTTCGAGCATCTCGAGTGGCCAATGCCGCACATTTGCTCGAACAATATTTCGGCACATACTTTGCGCCAACTTTAATAACAAAAGTATTTTCGCACCCTTCACGTTCGCATTTTTTTAACGCCCTCGGTAGTCTTTTCCTCGGCATTGCGACCTCCTTGTCTTTTGTATTCACAGTAATATGGAGCATGTATCGTGCCACAATATTAATCTTCTTATATTCGCTTACTATGCATTAGGTTATTAATGTTACTATCTGAAATTTATCGATGACAAATGAATATGCGGGTATTAATACCCGCTTCACATAGGGATATAACCCCAATTACGCATAAATTGTTATGCTTGCCCTAATCGACGATGAGGATTATATTTATTCTATGTTCAAAAGTGTGAGAATAGGTTTGGAACGATTACCGGAGATGAGAAAAAGCCTCCCTGTCGGCGAATCTCCGGCGCTGCTTGGGAGCGTCGCCTCGGTTTCTGGCGACCTTTGTGCATCGATAGATTTTCTCCTCGGCAACGGCATTCCAATCGGTTCGATCTTCGGACCGCAACACGGCTATTTAGTTACCGATCAAGCAAATATGGTCGAATGGGATGGTGCTGTAGATCGAAGGACCGGGCTACGCATCCATTCGCTTTACGGGAAAAATCGCCGCCCAACACCGGAGATGCTCGACGGCGTTTCATCGCTCATAATCGACCTTCAGGACATCGGCGCACGCTATTACACATATATCTGGACGGCGCTGCTTTGCCTTCGCGCTTGTGCCAAAAAGGGCATTCCGGTCATCGTTCTCGACCGGCCAAACCCGATCGACGGCGTGACGCTCGAAGGCCCCGGCATATCCAACGACTTCGAAAGCTTTGTCGGGTTATCGTCCATACCAATTCGGCATGGCTGCACGATAGGCGAGCTTATGCGCATTTTCGCGCGGCGAGAGGGATTTGAAAATGCGCTCCATGTCGTCGGGATGGAGGGATGGTCGCGCGGGATGCGCTGGCCGGATACCGGCCTTCCGTGGGTATCCCCCTCCCCCAACATGCCGAATTTTTCGACGGCGGCGCTATATCCGGGCGGATGCCTTATCGAGGGAACGAATCTTTCCGAGGGACGCGGGACGACGCTCCCGTTTCATCTGGTCGGCGCACCGTGGAGTGACGGCTACGATCTCGCGGCGGCACTCGACGCGGAGGAAAAGCTTTCGGGGGTGGCTTTCAGGCCGACGACATTTAAGCCGTGTTTCGATAAGTTCGCAGGCCGAATCTGCAACGGAATCCAGATTCATATCGTGGATTATTCGCTTTTCGAGCCGGTTTTGACATTTTATTCCATTATTAGAAATTTTAAACGGCTGTTTCCGGGCGATTTCCGATGGGCATCTCCGCCTTATGAATACGAGTTCGAGAAGCCGCCAATCGACATCCTCGCCGGAGGTCCGCAGATTCGTGAATCGGTCGAGGCGGACGTCCCCGGCACCGAGCTAAAATCGATATGGCAGGGTTTCACGGAACAATTCGAATCGGAACGCCGGGAAGGGCTTCTTTATTGAAATGGACGCAATAATCCTATCGGCCGGTGAGGGAACGAGGCTTCGCCCGATGACACTTCATCGACCAAAGCCTTTGATACCGGTGCTCTGCGAACCGATTTTCGAACATATCATTTCGTCTCTCGAAGCGAGCGGGATTTATCGAGCCGCCGTGAATTTATGGCATCTCCGCGATGAATTTGCAAATTACATCGAAAATCGGAGTGCATCCGCCTTCGAGACTATCGCCGTTTTTGAGAGACAAATACTCGGCACCGGCGGCGGAATTGTGAACGCCGCCCTCGCTCTCGACGGCGACGAACCGATACTCGTCCACAACGGCGATATCTACGCCGATATCGATTTCGCCGAAGCGATCAGAAGCCATCGAAGATCGGGAGCGCTTTTGACATTGCTCGTCCGCGACGGAGCTGCGGAGATCGCAGCGGAGGGCGAGGCGGTCGTCGATATCGCCGGGAAAACCGGATGTCGCGGGAGTGCGACGTTCAAGTTTACGGGAATCGCCATATGGGAAAGGGCGGCTCTTTTTGCGCTTCCACGACCCGGAACACCCGGCTGTGCGCTCGAAGCCATCGCACATCTCATCGAATCTCACCCCGGCTCGGTCCGCACCTTTCATATCGGAGATGCATTCTGGTTCGATATCGGCACGCCGGAGGCGTATCTCGATCTCCATAAGCGTCTTATCGGCGAACGCGGAGTCTTCCCAAAAAATCTTTCGATCCCGCCGGGCGTGAATCTCGGCGGCTTTATTTGTGCTTGCGAAGGGGCACGGATCGGCGCGGGGGCGCGGCTTCGCGATGTTGTTATATGGCCGGGCGGTCTCGTCCCACCCGGAACGAGACTCGATCGCGCTGTGGTAGGTCCTTTCGGGATATTTCGCTTATGATCGACGATTCGAGAATTCGAGATTTACTCGGTCGAGCGGGATTTGCCGAGGATTCGCACGCGGTAAAACTTGCGGGCGCGGGTTCCGATAGATCGTTTTATCGAATAACATCTCGCGGTAAAACCGCAATCCTCATGACCGGAACCGGCCATGGGGCCTCGCTTCCCGAATGGTTCCTCATTCATCGATTTCTGCACGATCTCGGTTTTAATAACATCCCGGATCTGTTCGTGGCGAACCTTGCGATACCGGCAATCCTCGTCGAGGACCTCGGCGAAATGCCTCCACCTCGAATCGAGGATTATAATATGATCGCCGGGGAACTCGCGCGGCTTCAAACGGTCGCCGTTGGGGCTATCGAAAGATGCCCGACGGTTTTGAATAGACCATTCGATTTCGATGCTTTCAGGTATGAATCGCGCTATTTTTCCAACGAATATCTCGCAAAATATCGCGGCATTTCAGCCGAATCTATCGATCGACTCTCCGATGAATTCGATCTCATCGCGGAGATTCTGTCGAAACTCCAGAAAACATTTTGCCATCGGGATTTCCAATCGAGCAATATCGCTATAATCGATGGGCGTTTGCGTATAATCGATTTCCAATCGGCGAGACTCGGCCCGGCCGAATACGACCTTGCGAGCCTTCTATGGGATTCGCGCATAAAGATCGCCGATGCGGATCGAGCATCTATCGCGGACGGCTTTTTCGATGAAACGAATCGATTCTATGAAAGCCGCGACATATTTTATCGAAATCTGCATCTCGCCGCCCTTTCGCGGACGATGCAGTCCCTCGGCGCGTATTGTTATCTGACATTCGAGAAGAACAAGCCAGCCTTCAAATGCTTGATACAGCCTGCAGAAAAAGCCCTGCTCGACCTTATCCGCAGGACGGGATTTCTTTCGTCATCGGTGGATATGCTAATTCGATGAAAGTAAGTAAGTAGATAATATGTCAATTATAACACTGAAAATAAACCCATTTAACGCAACACTACCAGATTATATAATTTCCGAAAGGAAGCTTGTCCCATCGATCGTCGGTTCGGTTCCGAGAAAATTGGCGACCGTTTGGCCGAGATCGGCGAATGTCATCCGATCGGGGACTCTTCCGGGTCTGATTTCGCTTCCCCACATAACGAGCGGAACGATCTCGCGGCTATGGTCTGTGCTCGGTGTAGTTGGATCGTTGCCGTGGTCGGCGGTTATAAAAAGCAGGTCTCCCGGATGCATAGCGCCCATGATCGACGGCAGCGCATCGTCGAACTCCAGCATACCTTGAGCGAGGCCGCGCGGATCGTTGCGATGTCCCCAGAGCATGTCGAAATCGACCAAGTTCGTGAATATGAGGCCGCTGTCGGTTTCCTTTATAAGACGGCGTGTCTCGGCTATTCCCTCGGAATTTGAGTGTGTGAAAACCGCCTCCGTAATTCCGACTCCGGCGAAAAGGTCCTTAATCTTCCCGACAGAGATTACCGGAAGGCCAGCTCTTTCGACATTCGTCAAAAGGGTCGGTTTTGACGGCTCTACGGAGAAATCCCGCCGCTTCGGAGTGCGGACATAATCGCCCTTTTTTCCGACAAATGGCCTCGCAATAACCCTTCCGACTCTATCGTCGCCGACAAGAATATTTCGGGCGATGCGGCACCAATCATAAAGCAGACCGACCGGAACGATATCCTCGTGCGCGGCGATCTGGAAAACGGAATCGGCGCTGGTGTAGATAATCGGTTTGCCGGTAGCGACATGCTCGTCGCCGAGTCGCTGGATAATCTCCGTTCCGCTGGCGACTACATTGCCTATCGTTCCGCGACCGATTTTTTTCTCGAATGAATCGATGATCGTCAGCGGAAATCCGTATGGATATGTTGGAAAAGCCTTGTTGGTAATCAAGCCAGCAAGCTCCCAATGGCCAGTGGTCGAGTCCTTTCCCTTGGATTTCGGAAACAAGCGTGTAAAGGCTCCCTCGACAATATCTGTAGGCGGTGTGCCGGGGATTTCGTCGAGGTTACCTATACCCAACCGCCCGAGGTTTGGCATCTCGAGGCCACCGACCGCCGCCGCCGTGTGCGGAAGTGTTGCGCTGCCGAGATCGTTGTATTCGTAGGCATCCGGGGCTTCCGCGATTCCCACGCCATCGAGTATTATTATTATGGCTTTTTTCATTATGCCTGAAAGATATATCCAGTATATGTTTTTGTAAAGGGCATTTTTGTAAAATAACCTTGTTTGGTCGAAGCGATATAAATTAATATCGATTTTTTTGAACTACCGTCGGTTGTCGTTATTAGTGAAGTGGATATATAGTTGCTTGAATAATCCCGTTCACCGATTCTGCCGTTAAAACATTCAATATCACAACGACGCGCCATAATCGCAGACGCTTTCGAGCGGGCATTGCCTGCATTTTTGGTTGCGCGGCTTGCATATCGATTTGCCGAGTTGGATAATATTCCAATGCAGGTCCTTCATCAGTTCCGGCGGACAGATTTCCGTCATCGCCCGCTGGATTTTGATAGCCGACGTTCCAATAGGAAACCATCCGACGCGACCAAGAATCCTTCGAATATGCGTATCGACCGGGAAATATGGCGCACCTCGATGAAAAAGTAAAAACACCGCCGCCGTTTTCTCGCCGATTCCTTTTTGGGAAACGAGCCATTCGAACGCCTCGTCATGCGGGATTTTCAGGAGAAAATCCGCAGAATATCCACCGGTTTTTTCGTGAATGGTTTCGATTAGCGCCTTAATTCGCGGCGCGCGCCGGTTCTTCATTCCAGCCAGCTCGATAGCATCGGCTACCTCGTCGAGGTCAGCGTTCGCGACTTTTTCCCAACTGTCGAATCGTTCGATAAGCCTATTATATCCGATGTCGCGGTTGTGGTCCGATGTGTTTTGTGAAAGCAGTCCGGCGATAAGCGCCCCGGAAGTTCCACCACGGCGCGGCGGTTTATTCGCTTTACCAAATTCCTCGATAAGAATATGGTTGACGAAACGTATATTATCTTCGTTTAGGTAGGTCATCTTTTTCGATAACGAAATATTTAGCGGTTCCCGTTGCAACGATCTCGCCATCCGGCGATCTTATCTCGCCTTCGGCCATATAAAGACGCGAACCTGTTTTTAATAACCTCGCACGGACCTCGTGCTCGATCCCAGCGAAAACCGGACTTTTGAAGCGGATAGAGGCTTCACATGTGAGATAGTATTTCCTATATCGCTCCCATCCGGTCCAACCCATGATTTCGTCGAGGACGGCGGAGATGATCCCACCGTGGGCGATTCCAGGGTATCCGCAGTGTTCAACTTGCGGTGTCCAGAATGTGCGGACCTCGTCGCCCTTTATCTCGAACGTTAAATTCAACCCGTATTCGTTCTTTGGCCCGCATATAAAGCAGGTTTCCGCCTTTGGTATTTTTTTCCATTTGTTCATTTTGTCAATAATGATAGTCGCGAATTTTTTTTAATCAAGATATGGAAAGCTTTAGGTATTAATCTTAAAATTATATCAGCGCTTAAAGTATCTATCTCTATCCGGTGCGAATTCGATCGACGATACGGCTTATAAGCATCGAGGTGGCCTCCTCCAAAGCCTGTTCTCGACTCTTTGTGGATTCATCCACCGGGTATGTCGCAAATCCCTCGAAACTCGTTTCCCATATCGCCTTATCCTCACCGGCCTTCGCAAAACGGACCTTCGCACGAACGGTAACCCGGAAATCCAGCGGCTCCTCGCCAGATGTATATGAATAAGCTTCGTTTTCGTAAGCCGTTATCGTTCCGCCGATAATAGATTGAGCCGCATCTGAGCCGACCAGTTTCAAAACCGAGCCGCCGTATAACTCTTCGATCAATTTCTCGGTTATCGTAAGGGGCAATTCATATCGATCTGTTTCATTGCCGAAAGCCTCGACAAATATCGTTTCGATATCGCCGTAGGGCTTTAAAGTAAAGCTATACCAGCACCCTCCAAAAAGCAGAAATGCAGCTACAGATATAATGATCGCACGCTTCATCTTACCACCTCTATGCGACCGTTTTTAATCACTGTTTGTAAAATATTCGTGCCGTAGAAATATGGAATTAGTCTGTAATCAGGTGCATCCCATATCACAAGGTCGGCCATTTTACCCACGCTGATAGAGCCTAATCTCTCGCCCATTCCGATAGCGAATGCTGCATTCAATGTCGCCGCCGCCCAAACCTCCTCCGGGGTCATTTTCATACAGACACATCCCAGGCTCATTATAAGTGGAAGGTTCACCGTCGGTGAGCTTCCGGGATTGAAATCCGTTGCCAGCGCTACGATTGCCCCGGCATCGATAAGCTCCCTCGCCGGCGCGAATTTCCCCTTACCAAGAAACAGCGATGTCCCCGGCAGCAGCGTTGCGACGGTGTTCGATTTTGCGATCATCTCGATCCCCTTAGGCGATACCTCGATCATATGATCGACGCTCGTCGCCCCAAGCTCGACTCCAAGCTCCGTCCCGCCCATCGGCTCGATCTCGTCGGCGTGAAGTTTCACTCCAAGCCCCAATTCCTTCGCTCTGGTGCAAATCCGGCGCGTCCTATCGAGGTCGAATACTCCGACCTCACAAAATACATCGCAAAATTTCGCTAAATCTTGCTCGACAACCATCGGAAGCATCTCATCGCATATCAGGTCCACATAGTCGTCGATTCCGCCGTCGCGATACTCCTCCGGAACCTCGTGCGCACCCATAAAAGTCGGAACCAGATCGAGCTTTCCCGTCTGCCCGAGATAGCGTATCGCCTGCAACATTGCCATCTCGCTCTCGGTAGATAATCCATACCCCGATTTCGCTTCCGCAGTAGTCGTTCCGTATGACATCATCCATTCCAGATAGCGGCTACTTTCGGCGGCCATCTTTTCACGCGAGAACCGGCGTGTTTTCCGCGATGTATTAAGGATTCCGCCGCCGGCTTCGGCTATCTCCATGTAGCTCTTTCCCTCGATGCGCATCGCAAACTCTTTTTCGCGTGTTCCGGCAAAGATCGGATGCGTATGTGAATCGATCAGCCCCGGAGTGACGATCTTTCCCTTCGCATCGATAACACGCGTGTCGCCGTCTATCTCGATCTCGGATAGCAGATCGTGCGTCTCGCCGTATGCGACGATATTGTCGCCCGATATGGCTATCGCTCCCTTCTCGACGATACCGATATCGCGCATTTTGGAACCATGCAACGGCACTCTTCCACCGTATTCGTCGAGGGTTATTAGCTGCTCGGCACCGACGATCAAGGCGTTAATCTTCATATTAATCAAACCTCCAAGGTTATTGGTTAGAAAATATACGACATGGCGCCTTGTGTCAAGGATGACTTAATAGACAGCGCTACAAATTGGATTTCGAGAGATGTAGTGTTTCGAAAAAAATCCAATCGATTGTGCCGCAAATTTCGGCTGGCACGCCCGGTGCTACGTCCTTCGGACGCACCGGCGCCCACACTCCAACACCCATTCACTCGCGCCAGCCCGGATCGAGACTTTTTCGATGATCTAAGCTTAAAATTTGGTCTAATCGAAACTACAGTCTGAAATGACAGTAACCGTTGGATGGGCATCGACATAACAGAAAACATGATCGCAAATTATAACATTGAAAAAATTATAATTCAACCATATCTCCTGCATATTCGACAGGTTCCACAATGGCGTGAGATCGACGGCACTGAGATTATTCGCTCCGACCTGTAGTATTTCGAGATTCTCACAATATACCAGCGGATCGAGGATAATCGTGGTGAGATCGTTGCGACTGAGATATAATCCCGTGAGATTCGCGCAGCTCGAAAGCGGAGAAAGATCGATTTCGTCGACGCTATTGACCCAAAAAATCAGCTCTTCGAGAGAATTTAATTCAGAGAGCGGACCGAGGTCGATCGAGTCGATCGAGTTGTAGCCGAAATCGATTTCAACAAGTTTTTCGCAGGTTGAAAGAGGAGATAGGTCGATTTCATTTAATCCATTATCGTTAAAGGAGATAGACTTTAGATCATGGAGATCGGTCAGCGGGTTTAAATCGATGGATTCGATTAGATTGCTACTAAAATCGACATCCATAATTTTATCGCAATCGGATAATGGGGAAAGATTTATAGATACTAATCGATTGTTGCTTAGATCTAAATATCGAAGCTCGGTGCAATATTCGAGCGGCCCGAGGTCGATCGATGCGAGATCGTTATCAGATAATATTAGATTACGAAGTCTTTCAAATGAAGCAAGCGTGGAGAGATTTATTGCCGTGAGTTCGTTTTGTTCGAGATTGATCTCGTCGAGTTTCCGTAACCCGGAAAGGGGAGATAAGTCCAGTGCAGTAATCCCATTGTTCGAAAAATTTAATAACTCCAAAGAAATGCAATCGGATAACGGTGAAAGGTCGAGCGATGCGAGATCGTTATCCTGAATATATAGCCATTTGAGCGTGTATCGATGATCCTCGATTCCGGAAAGGCAATTAGGATCGCTGATGCACATGGAATTGAGGTATAAAGCAATAACGCATCCCGATTCACCCCGAAAGATATTCGATTCTTGGATTGTTATGTCGTTAAGGACGACGTCCACAAAGGAATCGCATCCGACCGAACCGATATGAACATCTATCGTGTCCGAGGAGCTATCGGATTGGAATATCCCGGTAGCTATAATCGAATAATCGTCCGATTCATAGAGAGATACGTCGATTCTGATGACATATTGTTCGGTGCTATCGACCAGCACGAATGTATCGAACCGGAACTCGACACAATCGAAGGCGTTATCCGACTCGGCGACTACCTTCAGAAACCCATAAATAGTGTCTTCATCCCATGGCCTTATAATCGATAAACTGAAATCTTCCGGTTCCGTTCCGTTTGTAGATTTCGAGCAGGCCCCGAAGAATATAGCTCCTAGAGCAATAATTAAACCTATTATTTGTATGATCTTTTTTCTAAGCATTTGCGATTTTTTCACATTCATCACCATCCCAGCAACAATTTTCTAATGTTCATGTAACACACTTATTTGTGGAAGATAATACATGAAAAATATATGTCAAGTTTATTTAATTACTATTTTTAACCGGGTAAATGGAGATAATCCACAACCTGGTTGACAATATAGAACTCTGGAATATCGCCGGTGTATTCGACATCAACGCGAGGCTCTCAGAAGGGTCTCAACGTTGACTGCAATGGTTTTTTTCATCCAAAAACATGGATATTGGGACTTGACATAGCTGAATTCACGATGTATAATCACAAATCATAATTTGCCGAAGTGGCGGAATTGGTAGACGCGCCAGGTTCAGGGTCTGGTATTCTTATGGATGTGGGGGTTCGAGTCCCCCCTTCGGCAAAAACAAAGAAGTCAGTGGCGTAAGTCATTGATTTTCTTTATGTTAGGAACTGGCCTTTTTGAACTGTCACCATTTTGCAACCTGAGTCTCCGATGGTAACATTATATAAACGTGGAAAAACCTGGTATTTGAATTGGTATGAAAATGGCTTAAGAAAGCTCTAAGACTTCTCTAAAAGAGACAGCCGAACGTTTAAGGTGTGAGAAAGAAAAGGAGTTGCTCCTCGGTCGCTTTACCAGGGAAGAGATGTCTATTGGAGATCACTGAAAATCGCTTCATGTTACCAGCGATGAATCGATCCACAACCATTCGGCTTTTGCAAGGATATCGGGCGGAAAAGCGAAGCGGTAGCTTTTTTCGACAACAAAGTAGCTTTTGCAAGCGCTTTGCCATGCCATGAAAGCGTTTTTTCGTCCCGTTACGCAATAATTATTTGGGTGCGTTGCAATAAGTGGGTCTCAAATGAGGCCTAATGAATTGCTTGCAAACGAGTTATAGAGAGTTATCTTCGTGTGGCCGGAGCCATCCGCTGTCGGCCGGGCCGACCAGCCGGGCAACCTACGAGTTTTTGGAGCTTATCTCCGAGACCATCCCTGATGAAATTCGCGGCATAACCACCGATTTTGGGAGAGGAAAATGCTTCGTAAAGCCCGTCAAAGCGATGTTTCCAGGCGCGCTTCATCAAGTCTGTATCGTTCATTTTCTGCGCTATCTTAATTTTCAGCTTCCAAAAACGCGCAGAAGTCAGTATTATTGGAGAAACAAGGCATTCAAGGCGA
>Ga0307991_1002691_pt1 | contig 11884 bp, 10 predicted proteins | sample EllFjometagen131_FD_203146 | JGI IMG/M metagenome (GOLD analysis project Ga0307991, IMG submission 203146) | Marine microbial communities from Ellis Fjord, Antarctic Ocean - #131 | ecosystem: Environmental > Aquatic > Marine > Unclassified | place: Southern Ocean | collected 2014-10-08 | reverse complement strand
AACACAATGATTGCTATCTCTAAAAAAACTAGAAAAATTGGAAGTAAAGATTGGAAATATATTTATGAAGCAAAACAAAGAAATACTAAAATTTACTTGTTTGTTAGAAAAAATAAAGCCTCTACTAATTCTAAAGATTTTTATTTTTTAGGAGAAATTGAGCCCATTGGTGATGCCCAGGAGATAAAAATCCAAAATACAATAGCTTTTAAAATAAGATATAAATTGGAAACTCCTGTTCGAGAAGATATTTATGAATATTTTACTATTGCTGAGTAGAATTAATCAACTTCTCTACAACAGGTCTATCTGCATCAGCCCAGTCTAGGGTATTTAAATCAGATACATCTAACCACTTATCTTCTACATGTTCATTTCGACTCAAAAGGCCTTCTTTGATACTACATAGATAGCAATGCATGGTGATAAAGAAAAATTTATATTGATGCTCCACTGTCATAAAGTATTTATTTACATCAATAGTAGCGTTTAACTCTTCATGAATTTCTCTAATAAGGGCAGAGCTTGCATCCTCTCCCTTTTCAATTTTACCACCTGGAAACTCCCATTTAAGAGCTACCTCACCCTTATTATCACGTCTTGCACAATATATTTTCTTATCTTTGATTATAATAGCTGCAACAACTTCAATTCTTTTCATAATAGTCCCTATAAACAATGAATTTCTAATAAAGTTATATAACAAGTAAAAAAATAAGATTAATTAATAAAAAAGTTTTTAAGGAATCTTTAAATTTTAGGTGCTATATATCTCTACTTATCTTAAAACACTACCATGAATTTAATAATTTTAGTAGATGATGAATCAAGAGTTAGAGATTCTATAAAAACTCAGATACCTTGAAAAAAATATAGATTTTGATAAATTTCTTACTAGTATTCCACTCAAATAAATTCTTTTGTTCTAATTTATTAATTGTCATAAGTAGTATTCCTCTTTTAATAATTGCATTAAAATAGCAAAAGTAATATTATTTATTTAATATTATTTCATGAGGAGATTTATTATGACAAAAAAGCATTTTGACAAGTTATATAAAAAGTTGATTTTAGAACTTGGATTACAATTTGAAAGAGGAATGAGCCTTGTAATAAGGTGTGCACCTGATTATTATTCCTTTGCTTCAAAAATAGCAAAAGAAGCATATAAACAAGGGGCTCTAAATGTTGAAATTGACCTAGTTGATACTCATCTAATTAAAGAGAGATGCAAATATCAAGACAAAGATCAAGTTTCTAAACTACCTCAGTATCTTAAAGCTCAAGATGAAGAGCGCTCCAAAGAAAAATGGGCATTCTTAGCAATTGCTGATACAGAAAATAATACTGTATTAACTAATACAGATAAAGATAAGCTAGCGAGTTACACAAAGGCAAAAACTGCGTTAGGCAAAACAGGTCGTGAAGGTAGAATGAAATTCGAAATACCTTGGTGTATTGTTTGCTATCCCTTAAAAAAATGGGCTAAACAAGTATTAAACTCTAATGTTGATGATATGAGAGATTTATTAAGTAAGATTTTATTATTAGACAAAAAAGATCCAGTAAAAGCTTGGCAAGATTTTGATCTTGAATTTAAAAAGGGTAATGATTATTTAAATAGTTTAAAAATTAAAACTCTTCATTATATAAGCCCTATTACTGATTTAACAATTTCTTTGCGAGAAGAAGCTATTTGGCTTGGTGGAAGTGATGAAAATAATAACAAACTGCTTTTTGTTAATATTCCAACCTTTGAGCATTTTAGTGTACCGGATAAATACAGTGTAAATGGTTTTGTAACAACAACTAGACCTGTAACTGTGTTACAAACTCTCTGTAATGATATTAAATTTGAATTCAAAGATGGGAAGGTTGTAAGTTGTGAAGCTAAGGAAGGCCAAGCTGCCCTAGACCAATATCTAATAAGTGATGAAAATTCAGCATATCTTGGTGAAGTAGCTCTGGTTGACGAGCGAACTCCAATAGCTCAAAGTGGCAAAATATTTAACAATATTCTTTTTGATGAAAATGCTTCTTGTCATATAGCCATTGGTGCTGGATACTCTGTTTGCTTGAGTAACAACAAAGAATTAGATGATGATAAAAAACTAGAAGAGTATGGATGTAACACCTCAAGTGTACATACGGACTTTATGATAGGCTCTCCAGAACTCAATATTTTTGCAACAACATATGAGGGGAAACAAGTTCAAATATATAAAAATGGTATATTTACTTTCTAAATTAATAAGGGCTGTCTTTTTTTAAGAATTCAGCCCTTTGTATTATATTAAGAGTAATACAATTATTAAAAAAACAACTAAAATTGATATTATGGCAGCTAATACCTGCCTTTGTTTTCGTTTAATTATTTTTCCAACAGTGATTATTTGTTGTTCAAGATCTCGTTTTTCTTGTGCTTCTTGTAATTCTTTTAATCGTTTTTTTTCTTCTATTTGCTTGATAGCTTTCTGTGTTTGTTTCTCATTTTCTATCTCATAATAGCAACTTGAACAAAGCACAAACCCACCGCAATCAAAAAGTTTATCATAATAACTGTCTCTACAATGCTGACAAATATACAATCTTAGTAGATCGCCATTTTTCATCAGTTCGCAAACAACTACTTTTTTCACAATATCTTCATCAATAAACTTTCTCTGTGTAAATCTTTCCAAAAAAGAATGGCTTGGCAAATCAATATTTTTATTAAGGTTTTCACCTAATTGAACTACTCTTTCACTTAAATATCTGTCTTGAGTGATTAATAATATATTATTATTTTTACCTCGGCGTTTGAAAAGAGAAACTAGATGATCGTCAGCAATTCCCTTGCTTCCTGTATCCATTATCTTTAATAAACCCTTTTTAGCCAAATGCTGAAATAGAAATGGCCTGACTTTAGCTCTTAATCTAACATCCAAATCTTTTTCTTCATTTCTAGCAATTCCAAACATTTCTTCCATAGTTTTTTCAAGAATTACTAATTTCTTTCTTCTTTTATGCAAAGTCAAACTAGCATTTGCAATAAAAAACAAGAACCAATCTTCGTGAATTAGTGGAGCGGTATCTAGATAAACTTCATCAAATCTTTTTATTTGAAGATCAAATTCTTTTTTTGCTTCATCATCTCTTATATAATCATCTAAAATTCCATAATAAGAACAAACAAGTTCCTTACTTAAGGAATAATTATCTTCAAAATATTTATCACTATAATCTAAAGACAGTTTGGTAAAACATAATTTTACTTTATATTCCCCCAATTTTAAATCTTTAGCTAATTTTTTTAATAAAGTGTCATTATCACTTTTGTTATTATTTTGATTTTTAACTTCTAACATTATTATTTCTATTCCCTTCTCAACTATAAGAATACACTATCAAAGTTAATTAGTGCAACTAAAAAAAGGGTGCACCTAAATCAAGTACAGCCCTTTTTTTACCCATATCTAAAACTATAATAATTATTTCTTTTTAGCTCTCTTTTTAGCAATTGAACTAGTTATTTGTTGTTTTGTTAAATTAAAAGCTAGGGTTTCTTCAGTTTTAGCTTTTTCATCATCAATAGGGACATTAGTTTTACCATGTTTTAAATAGTACCCATATCTCCCAAAATGAAGTTTTACACTTTCACCTTCAAATTCACCAAAATCTTTTATAGCAACTTTTGCTGTGGATTTATCTTTAGAGCTACCTTTCTTGGCTCCATTTTTTATTAATTCTAGAGCTTCATCTAAACTAACAGTGAATAATTGCTCATCATGATCTCTTTTATTTAGATTTACATTTAAATCACCACAATTGAGATAAGGACCATACTTACCCTTGGTTGCTAATATTTTATCACCTTTATCATTTTCGCCAAGTTCTCTTGGTAGTGAAAGATATTTTTTTGCAAGTTCTAAATCTTTTTGAGTAGTCTCTTCATTTTGGTACCAAGATGGAATACTTGCTCTTTTGGGTTTATTTGCTGATTCTTTTCCAATCTGCCAATAAGGTCCAAATCTTCCAGAGCACAAATAAATTTCATTCTTTTCACTATCATTTCCTAAGAAAATAGGTTCGTTTTTAACTTTACCTTTTTTTATTAGTTGCTTAACATCTTCATCACTAATAGTTCCAGGCAACATATCTTTGGGTAAATTAATATATTCTTGCTTTTCATCGACTGTTTTACCCAAAACATACGGACCATAAGGACCAATTCTAATAGGATTATCTTCACTAATTTGTGGTAAAAATAAAGTTTTAGCTGCAACTTTATCATCTTTACTTTTCTGAATTTTTACTTTTTCTCTTAATCCGTTTTCTCCCAAATAAAAAGATTCTAATAATTGTTGTTTTTCGATTTTATGTTTTGCTACTTCATCTAAATCAGCTTCTAACAATCTTGTAAAATCATAATCAACATATTTTGGGAAGGAATTAATCAAATATTGACAAACTGCAAAACCTATAAAAGTGGGTATCAAAGAATTCCCGTCTTTAATTAAATACTGTCTATTCAAAAGAGTCTCAATAATTGAAGAATAAGTTGAAGGTCTTCCGATTCCTCTTTGTTCTAATTCTCTAACTAAAGTTGCCTCAGTAAATCTTGCAGGAGCTTTTGTTTCATGCTTTTGACTTAGTAACTTTTCTAAATCTAGTTGCTGTCCGATTTCTAATGGTGGTAATAAAGTTTCTTTATCATCCAAAGCAGCTTCTGGATCATCTTTCGCTTCAACATAAGCTCTTAAATAACCTGGAAAAGTAATCTGGGTTCCGCTAGCACTGAATATAGCACCATTTGAATCAATTTTAACTGTTGTAGTTTTCTTTTTAGCTTCTGCCATTTGGCTGGCCATGGTTCTTGCCCAAATCAAAGTATAGAGGGATAATTCTTTGCCGCTCAAACCTGAGTTTTTTGGAGATGTAAAACCTTCCCCTGAAGGCCTAATGGCTTCATGAGCCTCTTGGGCATCAGAATTATTTGCTTTAAACTGTCTTACTTCTTTTGATAAGAATTCTTTACCATAAAGCTTTTCTACACTACTACGAGCACCATTAATACCTTCTGCACTTAAAAAAGGACTATCTGTTCTCATATAGGTAATTAAACCATTTTCATATAATTTTTGTGCAACTCTCATTGTTTCTTTTGAACTAAAATGTAATTTTTTAATAGCTTCTTGTTGAAGCGTACTTGTAATAAAAGGAGCACTAGGTTTAGAGGTTATAGGTTTACTGATAATATCATTTATAGTAAAAGGTCCAGATTTTATTTTTGAAATAATATCATCAATAGACTTTTCATCTAATAATAAACTGTTATCATTTTTATATTTACCTGTTTTAGAGTCAAAACTTTTACTTGAAGCTAGTGTTTCTTTTTTATATTGAACTAATTTAGCATCAAAATTACCATTTGAGGTATTAAAAAATGCTTTTGCATCAAAATAGACACTATTTTCAAAGGCAATTCTCTCTTTTTCCCTTTCAACTGTTAACATTAAACCTGGGGATTGAACTCTACCCGCACTCAACTTTCTTGAAGATAATTTTTGTCCTACCAAAGAAGAAACATCATAACCAAACAATCTATCAATAATTCTTCTTGCTTCTTGAGCATGAACCATATCAATGTCTAACTCTCTACCTGAAGTTAGAGCTTTTAGTATTGCATTCTTTGTTATTTCGTGGAAAACCATTCTTTTAAAATCTACTTTAGGCTTTAACACTTGTAATAAGTGCCAAGAAATACTTTCACCTTCTCTATCTTCATCAGTTGCCAACAACAAAAATTCTGTTTTTTTTATTTCGTCTTTTAAAGTCTTCACCAAAGCTTTCTTCTCTGATGGAACAATATAATGAGGTTTAAACCCTTTTTCTATATCAACTGCATTTTTGTCAGAATCTAAATCTCTTATATGACCATTACTGGCTACAACAGTACAGTTTGATGGTAAAAACTTTTTTATTGTTTTTGCTTTTGTAGGAGACTCAACGATAATTAACGTTTTAAGGCCATCCAATTCTTGCATTCAATCCTCCAATCAAGACATTAATTTAATGCCTATATTAATAAAGTTATAAAAAGGGATGCTATTTTTTTCAACGTCATGACCCATTTCTTCTATAAAATCAATAAAAGAAAAAGAACCTAAAGCTAAATATTAATTATAACTAGTAAATAGTAAACATATATCATCTTTTCTTACCTTATTATATTACACTTTTTAAGAAAATAATCAAATAGCATTTTTATTATTACTAATTTTGTAACTTTATCGACATATTGAAGATGTTTTATTTATGAAGTAATATAAAAAAACCTTGCACCCTTATTTTATTTATACTATTGTTTTAGTTGATTGAAAGATATTCTAAGCAATAAATACTAGGAGTATTTTGTGAACCTTAAAAAATATATATTTATAATTTTAATTATAATATTTCCATTACTAGCAAGTTGTGTTGTTACTGAAGATTTATCTATTAACCATAATGAGAGTGGCAGCTCTAAAATTTCAATTAGTGTTGAAGATTTTTTTATTACAGTATTAAATGATTTCTCAGAGTTTTCCAGTGATGAAACTGATAAGCCAATTATGGACCTCGCTATTGATGATACTTCGAAAAAATTAACTGACAATAAATCTACAACTAATGTAATCTTTACAAAAGTTGGGAAAAATTCATATAAAGGTTCTTTTGATTTTGATTCTCTTTCTACTTTAATTTCTGATTTAAGTCAAACAACAAATCAAAGTGTATTAACTTTAAAAAATAATAAATTAAATTTCTATTTAGACTTGAGTAATTATTACCAATTAAAAAAAGTTGTTCCTTTTTTAGCTGATCCTAATTTTGAACCCTTTGGCCCTGAATATAATGAAGGTTTAAGTGCGGATGATTATTTAGAAATGATAAGTTTCATGTTAGGAGAAGAGGGCCCTGGTGCAATTAAAAACTCACTTATTACCCTTAATTTTGAAACTCCTAAACCAATAAAATCTTATAAAGGTGGAAAAAAAGTATCTAGTACATACTTTTCTTATAGTTTTCCATTGATAGATTTCTTATTATTAGCAGAACCTTTAAATTTTGAATTAACCTGGTAAAAAGTAAATAGTATACAGTAAAGTTTCTTTGCTGCTATTTATTTCATTCATAAATTTGGACTACGCTTTTTTGGCATAGTCCATTTTTTTAATTAATAATATTTAAGAAACTAAACGTTAAATCTGAAATGCATAACATCACCATCTTTAACAATGTAATCTTTACCTTCCATTCTTAGTTTGCCTTTTATTTTTACTTGTTGCTCAGTACCTAAGTCAAATAGATCCTCACAATTATATACTTCAGCTTTTATAAATCCTTTTTCAAAATCTGTATGAATAACACCTGCAGCTTGTGGGGCTTTAAATCCAGCTTTAAAAGTCCAAGCTCTATCTTCATCGCTACCTGCGGTAAAGAAAGTTCTCATACCTAAAATATGATAAGCACTTCTAATAAGTTGATTTAAACCTGATTCTTTTAGGCCTAAAGCTTCAAGAAATTCATTTCGATCATCATCACTTTCCATTTCTGCAATTTCAGCTTCAATTTTTCCACAAATAACAACAACTTCTGAATTTTCTTCTTTTGCAATGTTTCTAACAATTTTTACATACTCGTTATCTTCTTCAAGACTATCTTCATCAACATTACAAACATAAATAACAGGTTTTAGAGTTATCAAATGTAAATCATAAATAATTTCAAGTTGCTCTTCATCTAAATCAAGACTTAGAGCTAATTTACCTTCACTCAAGCAAGCTATTAATTTTTCCAAAATAGGAAGAAGTTTTTGATTATTCTTTTGCTGATCTTTATTTACACGACCCATCTTGGACATTTTGGAATAACGCTTTTCGACTGTATCTAAATCAGAAAAAGCTAATTCAATATTAATCGTAGAAATGTCATTAATTGGGTCAATTTTATTATTAACATGAATGATATCTTCATTATCAAAACATCTAACGACATGTGATAAAACCCCAACTTCTCTAATTGATGCTAGAAATCTATTACCTAAGCCCTCACCTTTCGAAGCACCCTCTACAAGTCCAGCTATATCAACAAACTCAAAAGTAGCTGGGATAATTTTAGCAGGAGGTATTAATTCAACTATTTTATCAAGTCGGATATCTGGTACATTTACCATTCCTACATTTGGGTCAATAGTGCAAAATGGGTAATTAGCTGATTCAGCTGGTGCACTGGTTAAAGCAGAAAAGATTGTTGATTTACCAACATTCGGTAGTCCTACAATACCACAATTTAAACTCATATTTATTCCTCTCTTACAAAAGTTCTCGCCGCTTGACTATATCATAGATTGACAACTTGTTAAACCACAGTTAATCTAAAAGTATTAAAAAAAAAGAGGTAACAGTTAATAAATTGAATAATAATAATGTAATAGATTTAACAACTGAGGAAACATTAAAAAAAGCAATAATTGTTATTGTTGAACTCCAAAATAATGTGCTTTCTCCAGTAATTAGAAAAAAAGAATTAGAATCCCTTGCAAAAACAATGAATGTTGAGGTATTTGATTCTGTAATAATCAATTTAAAAAAAGAAAATAGTCACACCTTTATTGGAAAAGGTAAAGTTTTAGAGTTAAAACAACTAGCTGACGATAATGAAGTTGATTTATTTATTTTTGAATCTGACTTAGCTCCAAGCATACAACGGAACTTAGAAAAAGTCTTAGAACTATGTGTTATTGATAGACGAGAGGTCATATTACAAATTTTCAGTGATAGAGCTACAACTAAAGAAGCAACACTACAAGTTGAACTAGCAAGACTTGCCTATTCACTTCCAAGATTAACTAGAGCCTGGACCAACCTTTCTAGACAAAGAGGTGGGGCAAAAGGCAATAAAGGTGAAGGTGAAAAGCAACTTGAAATTGATAGAAGGCTTGTACTAAGCAAAATAACCAAAACGAAAGAAGAACTAACAAAAGTTAAGAAAATAAGAGATACACAAAGAAAAAATAGACTTAATTCAAACATTCCAACCATAGCAATTGTTGGTTACACCAATAGTGGAAAAAGTTCTTTATTAAAGCTCCTTACCAATACTGATATTTTTGTTGAAAACAAACTATTTGCAACTTTAGATACCACAAGCAAAAAAGTTAAAATGCCTAGTCACAGACAAATGGTTTTCAGTGATACTGTTGGTTTTGTTAGTGATTTACCTCATGATTTAATAGAAGCATTTAATTCTACTTTAGAAGAAGCTACTTTTGCTGATATTATATTAATAGTATTAGACAGTTCTCATCCTAATTTAATGGGATGTTACAAAACAACAAAAGAAACCTTAAAACAGTTAGATTGTGAAGACAAACCAACTTTAATAGTATTAAACAAATGTGATATTGAAGCTAACGAATTTGATGTGGCTAGACTAAAAGCACTAGAGCCAACTTTGATTGAAGCTAGTGTTAAAAATAATATCAATATTGATAAAATGTTAAGCGAAATTGAAAATCTATACGCTAAAAACGAGAATATATCCTATTTTGAAATACCAAATGATAGACAAGATTTAATTTATTATGCAAAAAGAAACTCTTTTGTTATGGATGTTAAATATGAAGAAGATTTTGTCTTATTAAAAGCAAAAGTTAAAAAACATTATTTAGGAGAATTGATAAACTATAAAAAAAACAACCCCCAAAATTGAGAGCTGTTTTAGTATCAATCTAAAAATTAGAATCTATATAAGCCTTGTAATGAGGCTTGAATTACAAAACTAGGATCAACTGATGATCCAATAAATGTAAGTTCTAAACCAGGTTCAACTCTAAGTAATATATCAAGAGGAATATCTCTGGAATCAAAGCTATAAGAGATTTCACCCATTGTTAAAGCTGATATGCTAAAATCTCCGTTATTAAGTGGAATATTTGCTGAAGCACCTAGTCCCACATTAAGATCAAAATCTAATTTATCTAATTCTAATTCACCGGCTTTGTAAAGGCCAAAACCTTCTATATTGATTGAGTTACCACCAAGAACATCAAATCCTAAAGTACCACCTGCGGTAAGGTCTTTATCAATATGATATTTAAATCCAACTCCATTAATTGTACCTAAAGCAATACCAGCACTCATGTCTGAACTTTTAGCAAAACTTGGAACTATAACTAGAGCAATTAATGCTACAACTGTTAATAATTTTTTCTTCATTTTTATATCTCCTATTTATTTGGTTTCTTTTACTCAGTATATCAAAATAAAGTATAGTCGGATAGTATTTTTTTTATTAAATTACATTTTTTAGGAATTAAAGGTAAAAATATCAAAATAATCTAAAGTAAAAAAACAGTTTATTAATAGTTTATATATTTTTATTAATATATTGATGACATAAGTTTTTTTTACTCCTGTATATTAATAAACCTTTAATTTTTTTTAGTTTATATATATAGTACAACTTAGGAGCAACAAATGGAAAAAATATCCCTTTATGGGTTAAGTACAGATGAAATATTCACAACACTAAATTTATCAAAATCATTTCAGGCTAAACAAATATTTCAATGGTTAATAAAAGGTGTAACCGACTTTAACTTGATGAGTAATATATCAAAATTCGAGAGAGAGAGACTCGCCACAGAATTTGGATCTGCTATTTCTTCAACAGTTATTGATACACAAACAGATAGTAGCGGTGCTACAAAACTAGCTATTGAATTATCTGACGGAGCTGTGGTAGAAAGTGTCTTACTTGTAGACAAAAGTGAAAGAAAAACTGCCTGCATATCTTCTCAAGTTGGATGTGCTATGGGATGTAAGTTTTGTAGAACAGGAACAATGGGTCTAATAAGAAATTTAACCGCCGCTGAAATAATTGAACAATTTGTACATTTAAGACAACTTGGGCACGTTACTCATATCGTATATATGGGAATGGGTGAGCCTTTAGCAAACTTTGGTGAATTAGCAAAATCTATAAGATATTTCCACAGTGAAGAAGCTTTCTTTATTAGTTTAAGACGAATTACTGTAAGTACTTGTGGAATTGTAAGTGGAATCAATAAATTAATTGAGCAAAATTTAAACGTTAAATTAGCTATTTCCTTGGTAAGTGCTGACGATAAATTAAGAAGCAAAATCATGCCAATCAATGATACTTTCAATTTAAACCAACTAAAGAAAAGTTTATTGCATTATCAAAACAAAGGTGGGACTAGATTAACACTAGAATATTGCATGCTTGGAGGCGTGAACTGCAATTTGCACTCAGCAAAAAAATTAGCAACTTTTTACAATGGTCTTGAAGCAGTAGTAAATTTAATTCCATGGAATCCTGTAGAAGAGATGACCTGGTCAACACCAACTACAGAAGAAATTAATATTTTTACACAATATCTAGATGAATTCAATGTTAAATATGTTAGAAGATTTACAAGAGGAAGAAGTGTTAATGCCGCCTGTGGTCAATTGGCAACTAAAAACAATGAGAGGAAAAATAAGTGATAGGAATCTTCCAATTAAAAGAAAATTACAAAGAAGCTGCTTTTGTAGACTTTAATAAAAAAAGATACTTAATATCCTTTAATATCGGGGCAATTGTGATTGCCCTCGGATTATTTTATATATTTCAAATCCAAACTTGCCCTCTTTTTAGCTTAAGTGGCATTATTTTTGCGGCAATAGGACTATTTGCTTTTATTGTTATTCATGAGCTAATTCATGGCTTATTTATTTGGATTTTTTCTAAAAAAAAGGCAATATATAAATTTTCTTTTTTCTACGCTAGTGCTGGTGCAAGTGACAGATATTTTGATAAATCTGCATATATAATAATTGCACTCAGCCCTGTTATT
>Ga0307991_1002689_pt1 | contig 11887 bp, 8 predicted proteins | sample EllFjometagen131_FD_203146 | JGI IMG/M metagenome (GOLD analysis project Ga0307991, IMG submission 203146) | Marine microbial communities from Ellis Fjord, Antarctic Ocean - #131 | ecosystem: Environmental > Aquatic > Marine > Unclassified | place: Southern Ocean | collected 2014-10-08 | reverse complement strand
TAAAAGATGATAAAGAGTTTATGCGATATCTTGGAATTGAAGATTTAGCAGTAATTGATACTTATTGCACTTTTAAAGCTCAATTAGATAATAAGGGAATTGAATATACTCTTAAGACCTATTTGAACAAGTAAATATAAAATAAAAGAATAAAAAGTAAAAGTAAAAAACTACTTTTAAAAGAAGAATATAATAACATTCACAAGGAGACAAATCGTGGGCATTATTGAGAAAATGAGATTAGACGGAAAAAAGATTTTCATTACAGGTGGTGCTAGAGGTATTGGTAAAAGTGTAGCAATTGCATTTGCTGAAGCTGGAGCCGATTTAGCTATTGTTGATATCGATATTGAGGAAGCTACTAAAACAGCAGCTATGCTTAAAGATACTTTTAATTGCGACACTATTGCAATTAAAGCGGATGTAACCAACCCAGTTGATGTTAATAACATGATTGATACTATTTTAGAGAAGTTTGGAAGACTAGACGTAGCTTTTTGTAATGCGGGTATTTGTATCAATGTTCCTGCAGAGGACATGACTTATGATCAATGGAAGAAAAACATTGATATCAATTTAGGTGGTGTATTTTTAACAGCTCAAGCAGCTGGTAAGGTGATGCTTAAACAAGGTAGTGGATCAATTATTAATACTGCATCTATGTCAGGCCATATTGTAAATGTTCCTCAACCTCAATGTGCATACAATGCATCTAAAGCTGGTGTAATTCAATTAACCAAATCTATGGCAATTGAATGGGCAAAACGTAATGTAAGAGTTAATTGTATTAGCCCTGGTTACATGGCAACAGAGTTGATTAAGGAATCAAAACAATTAAAACCTTTAATCTCACAATGGAATGAGATGGCTCCTATGGGAAGAATGGGAAATCCAGAAGAATTACAATCTATTTGCGTTTATTTAGCTGGGGATACTAGTTCCTTTACAACTGGTTCAGATTTTATCATAGATGGAGCATTTACTTGTTTCTAATAAATTAGTTTAAAAAATTCAAAAAATTGAATTTTAAAAATAAAAAAATATTTCAAAAGGAGAAATTTTATGAAAAAATTATTATGCGTATTAGCAATTGTTGCATTTGTTGTAACACCAATGTTTGCAAGCGGTGCAAGTGAAAAAGAAGACGGGACATTCAAAGTCGGAGTTACTATCCAATCTCTAGAAAATAGTTATTGGGCTGGCGTATTTGGTGATGTAGAAAAATTGATGGATGCTAAAGGTTGGGAATACACAATTCTTAGTTGTAGAGATAGCTCAGCAACACAAATCCAACATATTGAAAACTTTATTACTAACCAAGTTGATTTGATCATGGTACACCCATCGGACCCAAATGCTTTAGAAGATTATTTAGCTGTAGCTAGAGAAGCTGGCATCAAGGTAATGTGTTGGGATGACAAAATGACAAACACAGATGTTAACTGGGTTTTAGATAATACTAAACTAGGTAAAGAAATTGGTTCAACTGCTGGTAAATTTATTGCCAAACATTATACCTCTTCTTCACCTGCAGAAGTAGCTATTATTAACTACCCTCAAACTCCTATCTTAGTAGAAAGAGAAACTGGTATCTTAGCTGGTCTTAAAGCTGAAGCTAATGGTAAATACTCTGTTGTAGCACAACAACCTGGTCTTGATGCAGCAACTGCATTAACAGCTATGGAATCTATTTTACAAGCTTATCCTAATGTTGGAATTGTTTGTTCAATCGGTGCTGGTGGAGATATCGGATCTAACCAAGCTTTGATGACTAAGACAAAAGGAAAAATTCCTGCAGATATGGGTATCTTCTCAGCAGATGCAACACAACAACAACTAGAAGCTATTGTAAACGGCGAAGCAACTCGTGCTTCAGTTGGAATGGAAGGCTCTAACGTTAAGACTGCAACAGCTTGTGTAGACATGTATGAAAAATTATTAACTGGTCATAAGTTTGAATCACAAAACGTATATAGACCTTTGACAGTTATGGATATCAGCAATGCAGCTGAATACTTAAAAGATTTTAAATAAAACTGAATATGCTATAATATAGCATAAAATCAAAACCCTATTAATTAGAATATGATTAATAGGGTTACCATTTTATTGAAGCTTCAAATTAACAAAAGGATATTATTATGAAAAGTATTACAAAAAGGAAAAAGATACACATATCTCGGTGAATAAACTTCACTAATAAAAGAAGAGTCTTTATAAATTTAAAAATAATTTATAAAACAACATATTGTTGCTCCATTATATAATTCTACATTTCAGTACAAATCAAAACATTATATTTAATTCTTTGATCAATAGCACAATAATATAGCAACATTTTTAAGGTTTAATTTTAAAACCTTGCAATCAAAAAGGACAAAACTAATGAGTGAATACATACTAGAACTACAAAATATTGTAAAAAAGTACCCAGGTGTTCTTGCTCTAAATGATGTATCTTTAAAAATAAAGAAAGGTCAGATTTTAGGTTTAATTGGTGAGAACGGTGCTGGTAAATCCACACTAATAAAAACATGCTCCGGTGCAGTTATCCCCACTTCAGGTAAGATTCTCGTAAACGGAAAAGAATTTACTAGCATGAGCCCTCAGCTTGCTAGAGAAAATGGGATTGCTATAATCTATCAAGAATTTAATAACATCAAAGGATTATCAGCTGCAGAGAATTTATTTTTAGGAAACCCAATTAGAAAAGGCATTGTAATTGATAGAAAAGCTATGGAAGCTGAAGCAAAAGAAGCTTTTAAGCAACTCGATATAAAAATAGATCCCAAAGAATTATGTGGTAACCTATCTGTTGGATATCAACAGATGATTGAAATAGCAAAAGCTATAAGACTAGATGCTAAAATATTAATCATGGATGAACCATCAGCTCCACTAACTAGTAAAGAAGTAGAGTCTATGATAGGAGTTTGTGAACTTTTAAAAGAAAATGGTGTAGCAATTATTTATATATCACACAGATTAGATGAAATTTTCAGATTATCTAGTGAAATTGTAGTCCTTAGAGATGGAGAGTATATTAAAACTCTACAAACTAAAGATTCCAATAAAGATGAATTAATAAAACTTATGGTAGGCCGTGAGTTAAAAGAATCTTATCCCAAGAAGAAGAAAAATACTATTTCTGATGAAGTAATATTGAAACTTGAAAATGTATGCGGAAATGGAGACAAAGATGTCAATTTTGAACTCAGAAAAGGTGAAGTTCTTGGTATCGGAGGACTCGTTGGAGCTGGTAGAACAGAATTAGCGCAAATGATATTTGGCGCTGTTAGAAAAGACTCAGGTAAAATGATATTTAATGGAAAAGAAATTAATCCAAAATGTCCTAAAGATGCAATTGAACTAGGTATTGCCCTTGTTCCTGAAGACAGAAAAAGACATGGTGCTATTTTACACAACTCAATTAATCATAATATTAATATGCCTATCTATGATCACACTTCAAAATTTTCAAAAATTAATGAGAAAATAGAAAAAGAAACCACAGATAAGCAAGTCAAAGAATTAATAATTAAGACACCTACAATAAACCAAATAGTAAAAAACCTTAGTGGTGGAAATCAACAAAAAGTTATATTGGGTAAGTGGCTTGCAGCTAATTCACAGTTAATCATTTTAGACGAACCAACAAGAGGTATTGATGTTGGTGCTAAGTTTGAAATTTACAAGATAATTAATACTCTTGTTGAAAAAGGAAAAACTGTAATATTAATTTCATCCGAAATGGAAGAATTAATAGGAATGAGTGATAGGATTATCGTTTTTTCTGAAGGTGTTATTACCGGTGAATTACAGAAAAATGAATTTAATCAAAACGCAATAATGAGCTTAGCTTCAAATTAAAAGGGAGAGTATTAAAATGAGTAAAAACTTAAGTGTACAAAATAATAAAAGTGAAATATTAAAACAGTTTAAAGCCAAAGCTATATGGGTAGTATTACTGTTATTAGTAATTGGATTTTCAATTGCAAATCCAAGATTCTTATCATCAAATAACTTATTTACAATAGCACGTCAGGTATCAATGTATGGTATTGCCTCTATTGGTATGACATTCGTTATTTTAATTTCTGGCATCGACCTTTCAACTGGATCAATTATTACAATTGTTAATGTTGTTTGTGCTTACTTTATGGTTAACATGGGACTAAGTATTCCTGTAGCTATTGCTCTTTCAATGTTATTGGCAATAGGTATTGGACTATTTAATGGTGCATTAGTATCAATTATTGGTATTCCTGCAATTATTGCAACTTTTGCAACTCAAATTATCTTTAAAGGTGTTGCTTACATAATTTCCGGTGGTGTTCCTATCTACGGTTTTAATCCAAGCTTTAAAGTAATTGGTCAAGGATATGTTGGAATTGTTCCAGTTCCTGTAATAATAATGATTGTTTGTTTTGCTATAGGTTCATTTATATTAAATAAAACTTACTTTGGTCGTTATTTCTATGCAGTAGGTGGTAATGAAGAAGCATCAGAGCTTTCCGGTATTAAAGTTGGTAGAACCAAATTATTAATATATACTTTGGCTGGATTCTTTGCAGGACTCGCTGGTATCGTTATGCTATCTAGAACAAACTCAGCACAACCGACAGCAGGTCTTGGATATGAATTTGATGTAATCACATGTGTAGTCTTAGGTGGTGTTTCAATCACTGGTGGTTTTGGTAAGATAAGTGGTGTTGTAGCCGGTGTTCTTATAATCGGTGTATTAACAAACGGAATGGTATTAATGAATATTAGTACTTACATGCAATTAATTGTTAAAGGTCTTGTATTAATACTTGCCGTTGGATTTGATTGTTACCAAAAGAAACATGCAACCACATAAAAAATTTGATGTTTAGTTTTATACTATTCATATAATATCTTTAGGAGAGGAAGTTAATACCTTCCTCTTCTTTATCTCAATTTAATAAAATTATATTAAAGAAAACTATAAATAAAAAAAGATAAGACCTCTCCTTTTTTATTCTCTAATGGTTATGATTTGTCGCAATAATCCAAACATTGGGATTTAGAGACTCTTGCAAATATTCAACTCGTAAAGTGTTTTTATTTTCCAGTAAGAGCTAAAGTTTAATTAACTAATAATACAAAACCAATGCAAAATATTTAATTTGCATTAGTAATTGTGATATACTTTCAGTGAGATAAAAGTTATGGACATCAGCTGAGAGAGTTCATATCATATGAAAAACTGAAAGAATTTGGGTGATATTTTTAAAGAATCGAAAGGTATTAAAATGAAGGCTGTATAGGTATCTGAAGAAATATATAATAGAAATATTATATATATAAGAATTATGTAATATTAGCTAATTATCATCCAGTCCACGTAAAATGCAAACATTATCCAAATATATTTGTAGTTTCACCTAGAAATAACATTCGGTTGAAGGAAGATATTGAACATGAAAATTGAAAACCTTAAAAAAAAGATTAGTAGTGGCGAAAGCATTACTGTAGAATTTAAAGAAAGCAAAAATAAGTTAAATAAAGATGTATTTGATACAGTTTGTGCATTTTTAAATCGTAATGGTGGACATTTATTTCTTGGAGTTAAAGATAAAGGTGAAATTGTTGGTGTAGATAAAGACTCTGTAGATCAACTCAAGAAGGATTTTGTTACATCTTTAAACAATACTCAAAAACTCAATCCTCCTTTTTGTTTTACAGTAGAAGATATTGAAGTTGATGGTAAAGTAATTTTGTATATCTATATTCCTGAGAGTTCTCAAATTTCTCGATATAAAGGTAAAATATTTGATAGAAATGAAGCTGGTAATTTTGATATTACAAATAATACAAATTTAGTGTCAAAGTTGTACATGAGGAAGCAAAGCACCTATACAGAAAATAGAATTTTTCCATTTGTCGAAATGGAAGAGTTAGAATCTGAACTATTTAGTAAGGTTAGAAAATTTGCAGAAAACCAGAAACCAAATCACCCGTGGGCGTCAATGGAAGATATAGGAATATTGAAAAGTGCCGGTTTGTATTTAAAAGATCCTAATACTGGGAAAGAGGGTATTACATTAGGTGGTATTTTGATTTTTGGTAAAGAGCAATTAATTCAAGCCGCCCTACCACACCACAGAACAGATGCTATTTTACGTAGAGAAAATTTAGACCGCTATGATGATAGAGACGACATTAGAGTAAATCTTTTGAGAAGTTATGAGAGACTAATGAACTTTATAGCGAAGCATCTCAATGATAAATTTTACCTTGAGGGTTATTTGAGGATGAGCTTAAGAGATAAAATTTTCAGAGAAGCAATTTCAAACTTGCTGATTCATAGGGAGTTTTCAAATCCATTTCCCGCAAAATTGGTGATAGAAAGTAACAGGGTCTATATTGAAAATAGTAACAAGCCGCATGGATATGGAATCATTGATCCAGAGAATTTTTCTCCATATCCTAAAAACCCCACTATTGCTAAGTTTTTTAAAGAAATCGGGTGGGTTGATGAGCTTGGTTCGGGAGTTAGGAATATTTTTAAATACAACAAGATATATTCGAAAGCAGATACACAATTCATTGAGGGAGATATTTTTAAGACTATTATTCCTTTAATAGCTCAGACAAGTGAACATGATGGTGAACATGATGGTGAACATGATGGTAAACATGATGCAATCCAAAATACTACAGCAAAGGTATTAAATTTTTGTAAAGAGCCTAAAACGAGAATTCAAATTCAGGAATTCTTGGATATAAAGAGTAGAAGTTATTTAAGCCAAAAGATACTGCGCCCATTGATAAAAGTAGGACTGCTAAAGCTAACTATACCTGACAAACAAACAAGCAAAAATCAAAAGTATTATTCCTAAAAATGATCCGATTAAAGTGCAAAAATGCTACTTATTAATTAATATTGTAAATGAAATTTTATTGTTTATTCTTTTTTATTTAGGGTAACTAACTTGGTTTCAATACTGTGATCATCATAAATAAAAGTTTCACCTTTTAATCTACTTAATAATATTGAAGCTGCTTTTTCTCCCATTGCACTAGTATTTTGCTCAATAACGACCAATTCTTCATCTAAATTCTTCATCCAGAAGGCATTGTCAAAAGTACCAAATAGTATATCTTCTTGTAATTTGATATTATTTTTTCTAAAATATGATATTGCACCAAAAGCAAATAAAGCATTCCCGGATATAATACAATCTACATGTTTTTCATTTATTACATAATCAAGTATTTTTTCCCATTCTTCATCTGCTGCTAACTCTGAATATATTTTTGGTTTGTGAGTTGCAAAAATAATACAATCTTCATCAATTTCAAGGCCGTGCTGCATCATTGCATCTTTAAATCCATCTAGTCTAAGTCTCATAGTACTATCTAGTTGAGGTGAAATAAAAGCTATCTTTTTTGCACCCTTATTAATTAATTCATTAGTAAGGTTAAAACAACTTTTAGTATTAGTAATAAGAACCACATCCCGTCTAACATTAATGGGTTTTCTATCAATAAATACCATAGGTCTTGAATCAGTAATATCGCTAACTTTACTCCAATCATCATTAACTGGAACAACAATAATACCTGCAAAATCTTCTAATTTGCATAATTCTAATTGTTGCCTTTCTTTTTCTGGATTTTCATGTGAGTTTATATAAAATAATTCATAACCATTCTTATTTAAAACTTCTTCAATTTTAGCACCAATTTCTTGGTAGAAATAGTGAGCTAAGTTTGAAACAACAAAGCCAACAATCTTAGAGTGTCCTGTCCTCAGTCTCCTGGCAGTAGTATTAACCCTATAATTTAGTTGTTTTATTGCATCATTAACTTTTACTTTTGTTTCATCGTTTACACTGCAAGTGCTATTTATAACATTTGAAACAGTGGCTGTTGAAACTCCGGCTAATTTTGCAACATCTTTCATTGATGTTTCAGTAGATTTCATAATTATAATATATTCCTATAAAAGCTTTAATAATTCACATTAGTCTTTTGAAAAGCAATTATACATTAATAAAGCAAATTAAAATCTGAGTAATAATATGTAATAACCTAGTTAATAAAGACTATAAAAAATAACAAAACTCATAAACCTCTTATACGATGGTAATTAACTTAAAAAATAAGAGGAGAAAAAATTTGGGTTAATTAAATAGTAACACAAATTTTGTATATTTTGGAAGAGTACTTTTTCCCTAACTAAGACTAAGCTTAGAAAGTTTTCACATAAGCACAATTAAATATTATAATATTTCATTTAAGTCTATAACTTCTCTACTTAAGAATAAATGTGGAAAGTAGCTTAACTATAACAAATTATAGTTTCCAATATTAAAGAGTTAAAATTTATAATTTTTTTCTAAAAAGTAAATTTAGAGTGTATACTAATAATAGTATAAATTAAAAATATATATGAAAGGAATCTCTATGGAAAACAAAAGAATAACATTAATAAGTCAATTTGGAACATTTAAAAATGATACAATTCCCTTAAATATTGGTGCAGAAATCGGGATACCCCCACTTAAATTCAAAAATTTAGAATTTATGTATTGGCAAGCAACTGATGAAAAACAAAATAAAATATATCTCTCTGGTAAATATAATATTGTTGATAAACAATTATCTGAATGTCTCCCAAATGAAATATCTTTATCAGTAACAAAAATGGTTGCAATTTGGAAATTAATTGCAAATGATTCTGTTATAAATTTCTTGATTAAAGACCAAATAACCATTCTTGGAAATAATGCAAATTTAAATCATATTGATACTTCCAATGTCACTGATATGAGTTATTTATTTAAAACTTTTGAAAAATTTAATGGAGATATTTCTAAATGGGATACTTCAAAAGTAACTACAATGAAAGCTATGTTCCAAAGATGTTATAAATTTCATGGCGATATCTCTAAATGGAACACATCTTCTGTCACCGATATGAGCTGCATGTTCGCACTTAACTCTAATTTTAATAGTGATATTTCTCAGTGGAACACTTCAAAAGTAACTACAATGGAAGAGATGTTTAATCAATGTAATAAATTTAATGGAGACCTATCAAAATGGAATGTTTCATCAGTTTCAAATATGACAGAATTATTCTATGATTGCCATAAATTTAAAGGAAATCTCTCTACCTGGGATATTTCAAATGTCACTATAATGAACCGAATGTTTGAAAGTTGTCATGAATTTAATAGCAATCTCTCTAAATGGAATACTTCAAAAGTAACTGAAATGAAAGATACTTTTTATGATTGTACAATTTTCAATTGTGATTTATCCCAATGGAATACTTCAAATGTTACAAATATGTTTGGTGTTCTTGATCTTTGTCCCTGCTTTAAATGTGATATATCTAATTGGGATTTATCAAGCATCACGGAAAATTTAATATTTACTCAATATGTGATTAATCATAAAAGGTAATTTTATAAATAATTTAATTCAGATATAAAATAATAGAAAAAAATATCAATATCCTTAATTAAAAGTTTCCCAATTTTTTGGACTATAGAATTTACCTTAAAACATAGTATTCTGCCAAATTTCGAATTTTATTAGATAAAAAGGCTTGTTAATTTCAATTATTATTAGAAATAGTTCCGTATGGGGCTATTTTTTTGGTATTTTCTTATGCAAAATATTTAAAATGGCAGTTAATAATTTTTGATATAAAGCACAAATTATATTAGAATGGACTATATGTTTAAGGAGTTTTAACATGGGTGTTTTAGAAAAAATACGTCGCGTTGACAGTAAGCGTGCTTAACTAGCGTCTTTTTATTAAAAAAGATCTTGCTTCGTTACATATTTGAATTATTTAGTGATGACTCCTTCTTAAAATATAAGGGTTTTTCTTTTTGAATCAGTCTTTGCTGATTTTAGAGTTTTGAGAAATTTTTCTGTTGGTTTTAAATCAATTTTCCACAGAAGTAGATTATTCCTATCTTCTTAACTGCTTGCACTCGCTGCATTGGCAAATAGATAATGAAGATATAATTCACTATTAATATTCATAGCTTTTCAGGTTTCTATTATTGAACAATATAAAGCAGAACCTTTTGCTCCAGAGTTTGTAAAACTAAATAAAAAGCCTCGTCTTCCAATCGCGAAGGGCCTTATGACATTTTTCATGAGTTATGTAAAATTGCACATAACTCGCTGAATAAGCAATTACAACAATAAACAGGAACTTTATATTCAAATCTCTCTTCATCAGATATTTTTAAATATCTAGTGTGATAAGCATTTAATTTCATTGGTTTGCCACAGTAAGGGCATCTAATCAAATAATCTTCATCAACAGTTACAAACGCGAATTATCGCTAAGTAACTTGATAGATAGTGCATTTGGTGATAATATATAAACCATGTTTTGTGTAAGTGGAACCTTAATTCTCGTGGTAGAAAATTCTAAGGTTTCACTTTTTTTCTCCTTTTTATAATTTAAAAATTTAATATTCATATATTATATTAGAAGTAAATTAAGAAATAAAGGGGACAACCTAAGTAATCTTTAATGTCATTTTATGGTAAGGGCACCTAATCAAGCTTTTGACAATAGAGTTAAGCAATAACATAACTATTTTCTATTAGGGTCGAGTTAAATATAAAATTTCAATTATATTATTAACTCCTACCAGTAATTCATTTTGGATGTAAATTAAGCAAGGGAATCTACTGTAATACTAGTAAAAAGCTATTGAAAATTAATTCTCTAAACCCCAAGTATACCTGATAAATTAAAAAAAACTATCCTGCACTGGGTTGGTCGGACTTGAAGAGAATTAACAAGTTTAGTCAAATATAAAACATAAAATAATTTATTTCTTGGGTATTATACGTATATTTTAGCAATTATAAAGTATATAAGCTTTTAAGGAGCTATTAGACATGATAAAAAAGAACTTATAAAACTATTAGTATATGCAAATAATATCCCTTGTAAATATCTAGAAAAAATAAATTTATAATTGCAATCTACACTAGATAATAAAACCTTATTATATTTTAGGTAACAATCAGTGATTTTGAATCACTCATATTACCATATACACAGGGAAGTATTTAAATTAAATAATACTCGGGCTTTTACACTTTCCCATCGATAATCCTTCATTACATAAGGCTTCGCTATAAAATACTTTTCTAAATATGGTTCTATTTCCATCCGCCAGACTTGTTCAATAACGCAATCAATACCTTCTTGCAAAAAATAAGCATGTCCCAAATAATAATCCTTATTTCCAATACGCGTATTGATTTCACTAAGCAAATCTAAAAAATTTGAAAGTAATATCTCATCTTTATAAAAAAGATGTCTCCGAAGTAATTGATAATCAATGGTTAATTCAATAAATGCAAAGCGCCTTAGCAAAGCCAAATCAAATTTTGATTTAGAGCTATCCGCTGAGTTCATTGTTCCCAGAATTACAACATTAGAAGGAATAGAAAAAATAGTCCCATCGGCTAAGAAAACTTCCTGATCTCTGTTTTCAAGAAGATACAATAACTCGCCAAATACACTAACTATATCAGCCCTGTTTATCTCATCAATGACAAGAACACAAATATCTAAAACCTGTTTGGCTCGATTGCAAAAAGATATAAATCTACCCGGAGTTAGCTCTTGATAGATTGAACCATTTTTACCAACTTTTGTTTGTAAACCTTGGATAAAATTATTATAAGTATAAGATGGATGGAACTGAATTATTTCATAGAAACCGTTAGTACCACCTACCAAATGTTTTGCTATATGCTCAGATGTAAAAGTTTTTCCAGTTCCTGGAGGACCAATAAATATTGCTTGTTTTTTTCTCTTTATTGAGTCACACCAAGACTTTACAACTTTTATATCTTTACTAATACT
>Ga0307991_1002688_pt1 | contig 11889 bp, 7 predicted proteins | sample EllFjometagen131_FD_203146 | JGI IMG/M metagenome (GOLD analysis project Ga0307991, IMG submission 203146) | Marine microbial communities from Ellis Fjord, Antarctic Ocean - #131 | ecosystem: Environmental > Aquatic > Marine > Unclassified | place: Southern Ocean | collected 2014-10-08 | reverse complement strand
TGACTGTCGGCAGCGCCGCCGGTTCATGCTCCTCATTATCATCAACAACCGTGTAGTCATTTAAATTAATCGTCTGGGTTCCGGAAACATAAAATTCGATCCAGTCCTCGCCATCGTCGACTGCTTTGGCGACAACTTCATTGATCACAAGCGCAGCAAACGTTTCCTCCACGGTGTCGGTTGTGTCTTCTTTATCCTCTTCCGTAGTTTCATCTGTATCGTCTGATTCATCGGTGTCTTCGGTGCCATCGGAAACAGTTGCGGTTTCATTTGCAGCCCCTTTCGTCGGAGACAGGGTTTGGGACGTCCCGGTGCCGTCCGGCAAAATACCAAAACTATATCCTTCGCCTGCCTGACCTTCCGCCCAGTCCAGGATGTCAACTTGCATGTCATTTTTTAAAAGGGTCACACTGTCATCACTCCCCAGCTTAAATGACACGCAAACACTGCCGTCCGGGCATTCATCATCGTCATCAATGGCTTCAACAACATAAAAATCCCCTTCAGACAGGGAAATGTCCGGCAACATCTGCGGGTCATGATCCGGGTCATCGTCAACAATTGTGTAATTTCCCAGAAAAACCGTCCCGTTCATTGCAAGCAATTCAATCCAGTCATTTCCACCGTCCGCGTCCTTGGCAACGATTTCATTAATCACCAGGGTGCCGGAATATGAGCCGTCATCGGTTTCTTCCGTGTCATCTGTGATTTCTGTATCAACGACGTCGGTATCATCGTCACTGCTGCTGGCTCCATCAGATGAGCCGCCCCCGGAACACCCGGCAAGCAATGCCAGGCAGATGATTAGAAAAATGAATTGTTTTGTTGGATTAAATAATTTTTTCACAAGTTTGCTCCTTGGTTATATTGCTGGGTTAAAATTTGTTGCATTTCGATTGCTGACGTTAAGATATAATTAATGAAAGAATGTGGAGAAATTATGGAGAAAAAGTGTGAAGGTTGAGGATGGTGCAAAAGGATCAGATATTTGATACCGGTTCCGGTATATTCTTAAAATATGCCGGAGCCGGTATCAATCAATGGTTCGGGTTTTAATTTTAATTAAATGGGTGGTCCACCAGGAGCAGGCATTTCACCACCGAGATCCGACAACCCCAGATAATCATTCATCAGGGTCTCTGCCTGCGCTTCTGTAATGTTCAGGTCTTCCGCCAGTTCCGCTACAGAAGGGGGCGGCGGAGCTCCGAAAAGAGCTTCCAGTTCAGCGGCTGTTATGGTAACGCCTAAGCCGCTCAAATAACTCACTCCGGCCTCAAAATCCAATTCAGGCTGCACGCCCATATCGCCACCCGTATCATCGCCCGTGCTATCTCCAGTTTCACTATCTGATTCCGAGCTGACATCTTCGCCACTGAACTGCATGAGAGAATACAGTTCTTTGATTGTCGGCAGCCGCCAGTCAGAGTATCCACCGGTTGTGCAGGCAGATGCATTTGTAACAGCTTCATCATAGCTGTACTTGTCATCCGCAAGGATATCGCCATCATTGTTTGTATCCGGCGATTTTTGCCACATCAGACCGGTATTGTTATCGGTAACCGTGCTATCCCCATTGTCGGTATAATTTGCTGCAATGCCGTCATACTGTGCATCCTGGCCATAAAAATCTTCGCCCTCTGCAGGTGCACTGATTTCACTGGCGTTGTTCCAGTAGCTGGTTTGATTGGTGTCAACCACTGCATACGTCGGATTGGTCACCGTCTCATCATAGCGGACCGGTCGAACATAATTGTATACATATACGGCATCCCCTTGCGGCCCATGTCCCTCTGAATAGTCGGTGCCATCATCGTATTTTGGATCACTGCGCTGACATCCGGCACCATGGACGTCTACCCAGCCGTCGCCCATGTTGCCAAGGGCCCGGCCAAAGGCCACATAGGCACCCCATCCACCATTTCCGTTTGAAGATTTATGGGTTGAGCCGGACCAGAAAAACCCCCAATCCTCATCCCCATTGTAATTTTCAAAGGAGGTGATCTTAAAAAAGTCCGTATCAATGGCTGCACCTGCGGTGGAAGGTGTGGTGTTCTCGGTTGCGTCCGGCATGCGGGTATAGTCAACAATGCTCTGAAGCTCTTTGGCATTGGGCAGCCGCCAGTCCGTGTGGTCTGCATATGTTAAATTTTCACAATATTCCAGGGCATCCTGCCATTCCATGCTGTCCCCGCTGTCATCGGCCATCCACATCAGGCCGGTTGCCAGATCGGTAATCGTTCCATCACCATTATCCCGAAAATTGTTTACCCCGTAATTTGTCGATGTGTTGTCACGAACATACATGACGAAAAAGGTTTTGTCCGAGTCGCCAAATCCCAGACCATAACCTTTAATCCGGCCATCGGAAAAATTGACCCCAAACAAGTTGCCCGGATCATTGCCGGTTTCATCCATGTTATAGTAGGCGTCAGATGCATATTGCGAATCAATCAGCCGCTCACCCGCATCCGTATCTCCATAGGCAAAATCAAAAACATCCGAATCGATAAACGGTTCATAGGCCAGTTCATCATTATTAGAATCACCATCACCGCCGCAAACGGTCTCATTGGTACAGGCGGTATCTGTGCAATCAGTGCTTCCGTTACAATCATTGTCAATGCCGTCATTGCATGCTTCGGAAGCTCCCGGATTTACACCGGCATCGGTATCGTTGCAATCCGTGTTGTTTGATACATAACCATCCGGTTGGGTTTGGGCCCACATGGAAATGTCAGAATCGCCGTATCCATCGCTGTCCGCATCCAGATACCAATTTCTTTCTACGACAATAATGCTTGAGCTGCTAACGTCACGGACACAACGCACATAGTTATAATACCGCTCGCCGCCTTCACCCAGCGCTCCGCCTTCGTATTTGGTGTCGAACCGCGCCGCACCCGCTCCGTGAAAATCAGCGCCATCGTGGCCAACTGCCGAGCCAAAGGCCACATACCAGGCATAGTAATATTCGGGACTGTCCCCGCCAAAATAGGCGCTGGTGTTGCTCCAGAAATAACCATAATCCGGGTCGTAGTCTGTTGTCCCGGACAAAATTGCTGTGATATCAAAAAACTCCGTGTCAATGGCAGGGCCCAGGTTAGCTGCATCACCGGCACTGGGGGAATGGGTGTAGTCAACGATGCTCTGGAGTTCTTTGACATTGGGCAGGCGCCAATCGTTGTATCCGCCCTCTGTCAGGTTCTCGGCATAAGTCAACGCGTCTTCCCAGTCCATGCCGCTGCCACTGTCCGCCTGCTGCCACATCAATCCTGTCGCATGGTCGGTGACTGTCCCGTCCCCATTATCCTCGTAGTCATTGATACCATATGATGTATCTCCGCGAACCGCGCGTACATAATTTCCCATCTGACCGGAAACGGTTGCCGGGTAAGCCTTGATATGTCCGGTGCCATGATTCACGCCAAAGGCCGCTTCTGAGCCGCCCTCAACCGTTGTGCCGACGTAATATTCGGTCCAGTATTGTTCATCTTTGCTGACGGAACCTGATTCGGCCAGGTCAAAATAAGTGGTATCCAGATAAGGCCATCCTTGTAAAAAGTCACTGATGGAAAATAGTTCCTTTGTCGTGGGTATGCGCCAATCGTTATATCCGGCCAGGTTCAATGATTCACAATAATCATCCGCCTCCTGGTAGCTCAAACCATTATTCGCCGGTGTCTGCTGCCACATCAGGCCGGTGACATTGTCTGTGACTGTACTGTCGGCATTATCCGTGTAGCTGGATTGATTGCCCATAAACTGGGCGTCCTGGCCGTAGAATGTTTCACCTGATTCCGGGCAGGTAATCTCAACGCCGTCATCATCATAACAGCCCGTTTGTCTGGTATCCACCACCGGATATGATACAGCCGTTTCGGGGTCCGTATCATCTTCATTACAGGATGCATCATCCTCACAGGCGCTGTCTGTGCAATCAATGCTTCCGTTACAATCATTGTCAATGCCGTCATCGCATACTTCGGTTGCTCCGGGATTCACACCGGCGTCGGTGTCATCGCAGTCACCTGAAGTGGCTGTCAGATCACCGGATTCATAATATCCGGCCGGCTGGACGCTGTCTTCCAGTGTGGTTGCGTCGGAATATCCGTCTGCGTCCGCATCTTTGTAATATACGGTTGTTCCGCATATGAGATCGCTGCCGTCGCAATCCTGGTCAATGCTATCCCCGCAAATTTCTGTTGCTCCGGGATGGATACCGACACTGCTGTCATCGCAGTCCGTATTGTCAGCTACATACCCGTCCGGCTGGGTTTCCGCCTCTATGGAAATATCCGGATCACCGTATCCGTCACTGTCAGCATCCATGTACCAAGCGGTTGTTTCTGTGATTTCGTCTGTGCTGTTGTCATTGTCGTCACTATCACTATCGTTGCACCCGGGCAGGATCATTGCGAATATCAGTAGTGCGCAAAGAACAAACGCGGGACTAAAAAAACTGAATACATTTTTTTCGGTTTTCATACTTCTCCCCTTATCATTAATTGTCTATCGGTTTAAAGAAAGGTGTTTCATTATCATCCATGCCTATGTGGCTGATTTTTTCAGTTCAGATAATGATTAACGAAAGAATGTGGAGAAATTATGGAGAAAAGATGTAAAGGTTAAGGATAGTGAAAATATCTTTATGCAGGCCAGCTGTCAAAGGGTTGTTTTTCCAGTTTCATTTTACTATCACTGCCTTTGTAAATATTGATCCAGGCATTCCAGTTTTTGGTGTCGACATCCGGATAATCCAGGCGATAGTGGCTGCACCGGCTCTCTTTTCGCATAATTGATGCCTTGAGTTTCATCTCCGCACTGATGATCATATTCGCTGTTTCATGGGCCAGGCGCAGCTCATGCATATCGGCAGCTTTCAGCATGGGCATATGGTGGTCCCTTAGTTCTTCAACATACGCCAGTGCTGCCTTTAAAAGACTTTCTTTTTTAATATAAAGAACAAAGTTGGGTATCATGATCCCCTGAAGGGTCTGGGTCACCCACGCGGGGCTGTATCCTTTTTTTCTTTTGAGTGGTGCTAAAATTTCTTCTTCAATAGCCCTGGTTTTGGCCTTCGAGATTTTTGGAAGGTCAATTCCTTTCGCATATTCAGCTGCCGCTTCGGAGACGATCGCTCCTTGAACCGCTGATCCTGCCAGAGAGGACCCGATCTGGGTATAGATGGCTCCTGCCATATGGGATCCCAGGGCATCTCCTACAGCGTACAGTCCGGGGATATTGGATGCGCCCTTATCATTGATGGGGACTAATCCTTCCGATTTATGGATCGACATGCCCGCCGAAGAACCGCCCACAGAGTTGCCGCCCATCGGCCCGGGAGCGCCCCCTGGCTTGTGATCGCCACTGGGAGGGGGGCCGCCTCTATGATCATCGCCACCGGGAGGAGGACCGGGCCGACGATTTTCTGCAAATTCTGCAGGACGAGAGGAACCGCCGCTGACCTGTTTTCCACTTGCATATCCGGGGCCGCCTGCCACCGGATTGCCCGACATGTAGGCCTGATAGTTTGATTCCACGCCCAGGTCATGACGGATGCCAATGCCGGTTGTGCCGGGTTTTCTGTCAAACATGCCATGCCATCCGTCATAACAGGCGGCTGCGTTTTTTGCCTGCCCGATATGTCCGTCATTCCACTCCTTACCGGTCACCTTTGCGCCGATGTTATAAGCCATAACCGTCCCGTCGTGAGTGAGGTCGCAAATGGGAAACCCGTTGGGTTTGAATCCGCCAGCGCCTGAACACAGGACAACACTTTTTGACTTAAATATATGAACTTTTGCTTCATCCATGCTGAAACCGGCAGCACCGGCGATTTTTCCATTTTCTTTAATCAAATGGGTGATCATGACGCGTTCGATGACCGGAATGTTTCGTTCTTTGATCGGTTTGCTAAAGGCATCAAAATAAAGGGGAGAATTAAAAAATCCCCATTTTTTCAGATCATTGACACGTGCCAGTGAGTGCTCTGCCATCTGCCGGGTAAATACCGGATTATTTGTGCCAAGAGCAGAGCGGGAGACTTTATCGACAAATTCATCAAGACTTAATTTCTCTTTTGCAGGATCATAGGCAAATATGCCTTTGGCAAAAGGTGTTTGCCCGGATGAACCAAGACGTCCCTTGGATACCATCAGCACTCTGGCACCGGCATCATGGCCTTTTACCGCAGCAAACAGGCCGGCAATGCCGCTTCCCACCACCAGCAAATCCGCTTCATTTTCAGCATAGGTTACCTTATCGATATCTATTCCCGGGATATTGACACTGCACGCCCCATCTTTTGCGGATAATCCCATGGCAGCCATTGCTGCAAGCCCTGCGGCCCCACCGGCTATTGTCATAAATTTGCGGCGGGACATATCTTTTGGTTTTTGAATATTTGTCATTTTTACCCCCAGGCCACTACCACCGGAATCGATTTTTCCGGTGAAATGGTAATGGCATCAACCGGGCAATACATCCGGCACAAATGACAGATCTGGCAGTCTGCCGGATATTTGATGAACGCCTTTTTTGTTTTCGGGTCCTGGCGAATCACATCCGTGGGGCAGGTTTTGACGCATGTCCCGCAGCCGATACAGCCGTTGATTTGTTTGATAGTCATGTTTTTAGCTCTAACTTTTATAGAAAATGTTTAGAATGAATTCGTTTCAGTAAAATAACAGGTTTCTGGTTTGGGGTGTCAGGAAGGGGTCGTGGCGTTGAAACCTGAACACTGAAACCCGAAACCAGATAGTGTTATAAATTGTTTTCTGTTTTGTTGCGCTTAAGAATGGAGGGGAGTCCAAGGGTTAATCGCGATCACCCCGCATGGGTCTATCTCCGGATTCTCCTTCAGGGGGATTGTCAGGCCTCAGAACAAGGCGATCACCATCGCGATCCATCTCGCAGGTGCCTGTTACCGTATCCCCGCGTGGGCTGACAAATTCCGCCGTATCACCTTCACTTTTATCTTCGCAGGCGGAATACGCCTCCGGCGGTGGACCCTGATGTCCTCCTCTACCTTTTTCCTGTGAAGAGTCATCATATCCAAATGCACTGGTGCTGATAAGGATTCCAAGAAGTGTGATAATAACTGATGCTTTTTTTGTAATGTTCATTGTAAAAATTTCCTTTAATTTTTGTTGTTTTTGTAAAATCAGTTTTAACCTGGTTTATATAATAAGAAATATAAATGTGATTACGGTAAATTAAGCGTATCTAACAGGGCTTGTGCCTGCGCTTCAGTAATTACAACATCATATGCTGCAAAATTAGCTACAAGTTCAGAGGCAGAAGGTGCAGGGGGACCTGCGACTATAACTACCAGCTCTTCCTCAGTAATAGTGATACCGATAGTTGCAAGATAATCTACCCCAGGGGAAAAATCCGGACCACCTTCATCTTCAGGAGGGGTATCGCCATCTTCAGGAGGAGTATCACCATCTCCAGGAGGGGTATCTCCACCACCTGCGTTACCCGTGTCGCCGTCCTCAAACTCAACAACCCGATCAGGGTTGACAGTGCTTGGATCACCATCCGGAGTTTCGGTTACATCACCACCGCGAACCAGGCGCACATGGTGGTAAAAAACTTCGATGCCCGAGCCATCGGAGACGTCTTCCGCTTTTGTGTCAAAAACAACCGCGCCTGAACCATGCAAATCGTAGCCGTCCATGTCTGTGCAATAGCCGACAGCAAGCATCCAAGCATAAGTGTAGCCAGGCACGTAATCTGAATCTGAGTCGGTGTTGTTGGTCTCTTCATGATATGCTTCAACATAGGGATTGGACGTGCTTGTCCAGTAAAACGGATAATCGCTCTGACCCATTATATTTGTGAGCTCTGTTAGATTGAACACGGATGTACTCATGGCCGGAAAAACGCCGGAGTAATCTGCAAGACTCTGCAATTCCTTGGCATTGGGCAGACGCCAATCATCGTAACCGGCAATGGTGGCTGCTTCTGCATAAGCCAGCGCTGCTTCCCAGTTTATTGCCTCGCCGTTGTCGTCCTGCGACCACATCAAACCGGTAGCATTATCGCTAACCGTGGAGTCGCCGTTGACAACAAAGTCGTTGATGCCATACGGTTGTAGTACTGCGGACAGCACGTACGAATCTGCTACCGCTCATCGCTTTGATGTGTCCGGTCCAGTCGTTGACAATGAATGCGGGATCACCTATCACCTGCTCGTTCTGATATTCGCTTTCGACCAGGTAGAGATTACTCGTCCATGAATGATGCTGACCAAGTTCGGAACCATCTCCAACCAGGTAAAAGTAGTCAGTATCGACCCATGGCCAACCTTGCGAAAAGTCCCTGATAGACCACAACTCTTTCACCGTAGGCAGCCGCCAGTCGGTGTAGTCTCCGGTCGTGAGGGATTCGCAGTAGCTTGAAGCGTCAGACCAGGGCATGGCATAGCTTGATATATCCTGTGTCCAGATCAGACCGGTGACGTTATCGGTCACAGTCCCGTCCCAGTTGTCCGTATAACTGGGAACATTTCCTGTATATTGTGCATCCTGTCCATAAAATGCTTCCCCTTCGGCAGGACAATTAGTGAGCAGTTCACTATTGTCGTAGCAGAAGCCCTGGTTTGTATCCACAATCGGATAGGTGAGATCCGCGTCTTTGCAGGATGTATCATCAACACAGGTGTCGTCGATACAATCAGCGCTTCCATTGCAATCATTGTCAATACCGTCATCGCATACTTCAGCAGCTTCGGGATTGACAGCGGCATTGCTGTCATCACAATCCCCCGAGATGGCGATTAAATCACCTGCTTCATAATACCCATCCGGCTGAACACTGTCCTCCTGCGTTGTTCCGTCGGAATATCCGTCTTGATCAGCATCTTTGAAATATACGGTTGTTTCGCATGTAAGATCACTGCCGTCACAATTTTGATCAATGTCATCCCCGCAAATTTCTGTTGCTCCGGGATGGATACCGGCACTGCTGTCATCGCAGTCCGTATTGTCAGCTACATACCCGTCCGGCTGGGTTTCCGCCTCTATGGAAATATCCGGGTCACCGTATCCGTCACTGTCGGCATCCATGTACCAGGCGGTTGTTTCTGTGATTTCGTCTGTGCTGTTGTCATTGTCGTCACTATCACTATCGTTGCACCCGGGCAGGACCATTGCGAATATCAGCATTACGAAAAGTGCAAGCACGGGATTAAAACATTTGAATACATTTTTTTTTATTTTTATAATATCCTTCTTTTTGTTGAAACTTTGTCATTGTAAAGAACGTGGCTAAAAATAATCAATTTTCACAGTTATTTGTTCATTCATTTTCCAATAGCGCTGCCATCATGTTTTAATCGCGATCCCCTCGCATGGGCCGTCCGTCGGAATCTCCTTCAGGAGGATTGTCGGGCCTCAGAACAAGGCGATCCCCATCGCGTTCCTGCTCGCAGGTACCTGTTACCGTATCCCCGCGTGGGCTGACAAATTCCGCTGTATCTCCGGCACTTTTACCTTCGCAGGCACAATAAGCTTCCGGCGGCGGCCCCTGATGCCCTTCTCTGCCTCTTTCCTGCGAGGATGAGTCACTTCCAAATGCACTGGTGGCGATAAGGATCCCCAGAAGGGCGATAATGATTGATGTTTTTTTTGTGATGTTCATTTTTAAAATTTCCTTTAAATTATTTGTTTTTGTGAAATCTGTTTTTAACCTACTTTGTACAATAAGACCTGATTGTGGAAAAATTATGGGAAAATTATGGGATTGATGTGGAGAAAGATTTTTTTTTGACTGAGTCAGGTGTTCTGACAAAACTCTTGCTTTTACTTAATATTCCACCGATTGTTGCGGGCGGGGCGGATGATGGTCAAATCGGTCCAGACCATGGCTTCTGGCACTACCCAAAGCTAAAAATCTGGAAAGCTGGTCTTCGGTTAATACCTTTCGCACAGCAATGCGAAAATCCGTCTCTTTTTCCAGAATCTGAAATCTGATGTTATGAATCTTTTTTTGTGCGGATTTGATTTTTTCCGTATCTGGTGTCAGCTGAAGCCAGAAAATGTGAAGCTTAGCTTTTGCCTGATGCTCCTGAAGTCTTAATGGTGAAATGGATTCTTCATGAGTCACACGAAGCTTTCTGATTTCTTCGGTTTGTTCAGTGCTTAATTCAATTTGGGCCAGAGGACTGAACCCGGAGTTTGCTTTATGCCGCAGTATCCCCCCTGGTTGGGCGATTACCGAAGTCGCACCGGTGATCATCAAACCCATGATCAATAACAGTATTAAATGAGTTGTCTTCATATTTTTCTCTTTTTAATTAAAAGTTGTTTTCCTTCTGACTATGACAATAAGCGTAGATTGTGGAGAAATTATGGAGAAATTATGGGATTGCTGTGGAGATGACGTTTACGGCTTGCAAAGGTTTTTGGATTAATATATTTTTTACGTAAATCAAATATTTACGTAGACATTTCGGAGTACGGCCTATGAAGTCAAAGTTATTTTTAAAATTCCTGCTGTTAATGCTGGTTACATCGTTATCTGTAGTCGTTCTGATGGTGGTGACCATGCAGTTTTTTGTGTACCGCAATTTTTCCGATTATGTGGTGCATCAGGAACTGGATTCTCTTGACGGTCTGGCACAAGCATTATCGCTGGAATATCAAAAAAATGACAGCTGGAGAAAATTCAGAAACGCCCCCCGACGCTGGCATGAAACGCTAAATAGATATTTACCTGGCAATGAATCCCGTCTCCCGCCACCGCCTGAAAATGATTTTTACGAACCGCCTTCAGATTATAAGGATCAAATTAATCCAAATGATGAAAGAAATCCCCGACCGGCTATTCCTCCGGTAAGAGATTATTCCAGAGGCAGAGAAGCGAGGGATGCCAGAGATGGAATAGAGGGCAGGGACCGGTGGCCCCGGCCTTTGCCACCTCACAGGGCACCTGAAATGTCAGGCATGGCCCGCCGGTTGTCACTTTATGATGCTCAAAAACAGGTTGTATTCGGAAATCCGGTGGTGTCCGGACTGGTTTTTAAGCCAATTGAGTCGGGCGGTCAGTTGATCGGGTGGCTGGGATTAAAAAAAGAATCTCAATCAATGAGTCCTACGGATATTTCGTTTTTAAAGCGTCAGTCCCGGGCATTTTATATGATTGGCGTCATTGTGCTGATGATGGCATTTGTTGTTTCTGTTATTTTTTCCCGGCACCTCACATCGCCGGTAAGAAAGATTGCGCAAGGGGCCAACGCCATTCGAAAACGGCAGTTTGATAAACGGATTACGGTCACATCAAACGATGAACTCGGCCAGCTGGCAGAAGATTTTAATGCCATGGCCCAAACACTTCAAAACTATGAAGGTATCCGCCGGCAGTGGCTTTCCGATATTGCCCATGAACTGAGAACCCCTCTTGCGGTGCTGCGGGGTGAGATTGAAGCACTCCAGGACGGAATCCGTGAAATCAATTCTTATACCATTGATTCTCTTCACGCCGAGGTGATGGCACTGTCTAAAATTGTCAATGATTTAAGTTTGATTGCAAAAACGGAAAGCGGGATCATTGAAATGGAACACAAGCCCGTCAATCCGGTTCAGGTGTTAAAAGACGTTCTTCAACGGTATAAAGTCCGGTTTGATGACCGCCAGATCAGTATTCAAACTGATTTTCACAACTCTGATTCATTGATAACTTCCGGCGATGCCGACAAGCTGACCCAGGTATTTGCCAATATTTTTGAAAATACATTGCGCTATGCATCGTCGCCCGGCACCTTAACTGTGGGAAGTGACGTGGAAAAAGATTTTATAAATATATCTGTTGAAGATATCGGGCAGGGAGTTGCTGAAGAATCGTTAAATAAAATATTTGACCGGCTGTACCGGACGGATAGGGCGC
>Ga0307991_1002687_pt1 | contig 11893 bp, 10 predicted proteins | sample EllFjometagen131_FD_203146 | JGI IMG/M metagenome (GOLD analysis project Ga0307991, IMG submission 203146) | Marine microbial communities from Ellis Fjord, Antarctic Ocean - #131 | ecosystem: Environmental > Aquatic > Marine > Unclassified | place: Southern Ocean | collected 2014-10-08 | reverse complement strand
CGATCGTATTATCCGTTGCTTTCCATTTCCCTGCTCTTAAAAAAGTAAATTTATACATCTCTCCATGAAGCTGTTGAATCACGTTAGGAGTGAAAGGAATATGTCGATGATTTTGGTGCATCAATTGCAATACTAAACGGTACCCCATAATTTCTTCTTCAGATCGGCTCTTAGGGGACGTTTTTTCCTGAACTAGTTCTATAATTCTCTGATGAGGGGCAACGATCCCCTCTATTCTATTAGAACTCTCCGTACTTTGTATTGTAGCAATCTCTATCAGGTTTTTCAACGACTGAGCCGACTGCTTCTTATATAAATCCTCATCAAAAAATCCCAATTCAGCGCACTAAGCCACTAATAATGAATTAATTAGCCTCATGTTCTCAGCAACACTAGCCCAATCAAAAGTTCTGAACCTGCCCAATCGCCCCCAATTTGACTCCTTAGTTCTGAAAAGATCGTTGCAACAGTTTCGCCACAATCTCTAACCTGAGTAACCACTAATCTACTCATGAACGCTCAATTTTGCCAGTATCGTCTTATCCATTCATTGATGTTTGGTTTGTAAGAATCAAGCCAATCGTCATTGTATGTTACAAGCAGCCGTTCAAATAAAAAATTTCACGAAATTTGAGCGAAGAAGCTCTTGGTCGTCAATAAAAATATTTTAACATTGCGTATCTACGCCATAAAAGATATATTTTCTTTGCTGATCAATTCAAAAAATAGGAATTTCGCTAAGAGGATAGGGATAAGATGGTTGAAGAACTTGTAGTATTGGATTTTGAAACAACGGGCCTGTCTACTGATTATGATCGCATCATTGAAGTGGGTGCAGCTATTGTAAAAGGGAAAACAATACAGAGTACCTTTAGTGTTTTGTGTGATCCTGGAATACAGATTCCATCTTTTATCACGGGGCTAACAGGGATTTCTAATGCCATGGTGAAAGGTAAACCTGAACCCGAGGAGGTCATGCTTGAGTTTTATGATTATATCGGAAACAGGCCTCTCCTAGCTCATAATGCCTCTTTCGATACCCGTTTTCTTCAAGCTGAAATGGCTCGAATTGGAAAAAGGGTCAACAACCCCTCACTATGCACCATGTTGCTCTCGCGTCGTTTAATTCATGATACGACAGATCATAAATTAGGAACCCTGAAGCGTTATGTTAATTATATCTCTGAATCTGATCATAAGGACCACAGAGCTTTAGATGATGTTAAAGTCACAGTCTCTTTATGGATCCACCTGAGGGCACTTATAGAAAAAATAACACACAGGCACGTCTTAAGCTTCAACAACTATCAAAAATTAAGTCACATCTCAAAATATAAACTTCAGGCTTTTCTAGAAAAATTGAGCGAACAGCCTCTCGACGTTTAAGTATACATATCTCAAAAAAAAATCATTAAAAGGTTCCGTAATGACGTCAGCATCTTATTATCTCCTTCCAAAACTTGTAAAAGACCTTTCTCTTCCTCAGCATAAGATTGTAGCGGTGCTGAAACTCATCGAAGAAGGAAATACGGTACCCTTTATTTCGCGCTATCGAAAGGAAGCCATCGGGAACATCGATGAGGTAGCTGTGCGACAAGTGAAAGAGCGCAGCGAGTACATCCATGATATCGAAGAGCGACGTGAAACAATCTTGTCATCCATTGAATCACAGGGCCTCCTTACTGAGGATATAAAAAAGAAAGTCCTTACAGCAACAGTGAAGAGTGCACTTGAAGATATTTATCTTCCCTACAAGCCAAAAAGAAGAACAAAAGCAATGATTGCTAGAGAGAGAGGGCTCGAACCTTTAGCAAAGAAAATACTAGAGCAAACTGACGATGGAAATCCTAAAGAAGACGCCAAACAGTATATTAATGAGGAGAAAGGAGTATCCTCTATTGATGAGGCCTTAGAAGGGGCTCGCTTCATTGTTGCCGAAGAGATCTCTCTGGATGCTGAGATACGCACATTTGTACGAGAAAGGTTTTATGATAAGGGAGTTATAGCTTCAAAAGTGCGCTCAAAGTTCGCAGGAACGTCATCAAAATTTGAACAATATTACGCCTTTAATGAGCGCGTAAAAATCATCCCCTCACATCGTTTTTTGGCCATCAGTCGTGGTGAAAAGGAAAAAGTTCTTAGCATGTCAATTCTTTTGGACGAGAAGCCTCTTCTTTCTTTTATAACAGCAAAAATGGGACATTGCAAAGCCTCGCCTTATGCCGATGAGCTTTTCCAGTCGGCAGCAGATGCTTATAAAAGATTAATTTCCACCAGTATTGAAGCTGATACCCGCGTCGACCTAAAAATAAAATCAGACACCTATGCAGTGGAAACTTTTGCAAAAAATCTTAAAGAAATACTCCTTGCCGCTCCTCTAGGGGGCAAGCAAGTGATTGGTATTGACCCAGGACTTCGCTCGGGATGTAAATGTGCTGCTGTTTCAGAGACGGGGAAATTCCTTGAAACGTTGACACTTTTTCTTACTCAGGGTGAAAGAAGAAAACTAGAAGCGAAAAAAGACTTAATGAGCTTAGTGGAAAAGTATAAACCTATAGCTATCGCCATTGGCAACGGGACCGGAAGTCGTGAAACGGAAGCCTTAGTGAAGGAAACGCTTAAGGAGCATGGCTATGCTGAGATTATCGTTGTTCAGGTGAGTGAAGCGGGAGCTAGTGTCTATAGCGCATCTGATGTTGCCAGAGAAGAATTTCCAGATATCGACCTCACTATTCGCGGAGCAATTTCTATAGCAAGACGTTTACAGGATCCTCTTGCTGAATTAGTAAAAGTGGAACCGAAAGCTCTAGGCGTAGGGCAGTATCAGCATGATGTAAATCAAACAATGTTAGAAAAGAAGCTTCATGATATTGTTGAGAGCTGTGTGAATAATGTAGGTGTGGATGTAAACACAGCAAGTGCTTCATTGCTCTCTTATGTTGCAGGCATTGGTTTTTCTCTAGCTAAGAAACTCGTCACCCATCGCGATGCTCACGGTTCTTTTTCAACAAGAAAGAGCTTGATGGATGTGTCAGGAATGGGGAAGCGTTCTTTTGAGCAAGCCGCGGGCTTTTTGCGAATATACCATGGTGATAATCCTCTTGATGTCTCTGCAGTACATCCAGAAATGTATGCGCTCGTGACCATGATAGCCAAAGACCAAGGCTTGACGATTGATGCACTTATTAAGGAAGATATAAATACAAATAAAATCGATAGGAAAAAATACCTTTCAGAACAAGTAGGCCTCGAGACGCTCAATGACATTATTGATGAATTAAAAAAGCCAGATCGGGATCCTCGTTCTTCTTTTGAGATGCCATCCTTTCGTGATGATGTAAATTCTATTGATGATTTACACCCAGAGATGACCCTCGAAGGCATTGTGACTAACGTTACAGCTTTCGGTGCCTTTGTTGATATTGGTGTGCACCATGATGGTCTAGTTCACATCTCTCACTTGGCTGATCATTTTGTCAAAGACCCCCACGAGATCGTTAAGACAGGGGATAAGCTTAAAATTAAAGTTCTTGAAGTCAATAAAAAGCTAAAACGCATCTCTTTAGCTTCATGTTAAACATCAAACAGAAATAGAAGAAAGCCTTAGTTCTGAACTTGCCCAACCACCACTAATTTGACCTTTGAGTTCCTTGATATAAAAATTACTCTTGACTGAGGACAATATGATCTCTCTCAATCTTGATTTTTCGTTGTTTGTAAAGGGCTCCCACCGTCTTTTTAAAAACCTTTTTACTCATCTGCAGCTTCTGCATTATCAGAGCAGAATCACTCTTGTCAGTAAGATACAAAACGCCCTCGTTTTCCTGTAATTTTTCAAGCAATAAGTCTTGTGAATCCACGATTTGATCGTAACCTTGCTTCTGTAAAGAAACATCTATTTTACCATCTTCACGAAGATTTTTAATAAAGCCCCTCACCATGTCTCCCTGACTGAGAGGCTGAAAAACCTCGTTAGCAAAGAGAAGCCCAATATATTTGTTGTTAATAATTACCTGAAATCCCAGGTCTGACTCTCGGTCTATTAGCAGAGCAACCTCTTCCCCTTCTTTGACAGTAATGTCATCCTCGGTAAAGTTTCTGACATTCGCCGAAGCAACCAAACGATCCGTCTTTTCATCGAGATAGAGAAAAACAGTGACTTTCTCACCTTTTTTGACCAGTGCCATTTGTTCTCTAAACGGAAGAAAAAGATCCTTTTCAAGTCCCCAATCTAAAAAAGCACCAACTCTAGTAACATCTTTTACTTCAAGAACAGCAAATTGATGTAAAAGAATTTTTGGGGTAAGCGTTGTAGCTACAATGCGATCTTCAGAGTCCGTATAAAGAAAAACGTCTATAGCATCATCAGGCTTAAGGTCTACAGGGACATATTTATTCGGAAGCAGAATATCTTGATCACTATCGGCTTCGCCTAAAAAAAATCCACATGACGCCTTTCGAAGAGCATATAAAGTATTGAATTTACCTAGATACATGATATCCCTATAAATTATTAACCAAGCAAAACTATACAAGAAAACTAGAATAAAAGAAACCTCTCTAAGCCAAAAACTTAAAGAGGCTTGATTGCCCAGAAGAGGACTCGAACCTCCACGCCGATAAAAGCACCAGATCCTAAATCTGGCGTGTCTACCAATTCCACCACCTGGGCATGTAAAAATAAGAATTTTATCTTCTTGTCATGTTTACATCAACATAAATTATCAGTTTTTTAATTACGGAGTAAATTATTTAAATCCAGACTTTTCTTGAGTAATGATTTCAACATGTTGACATAACGATAAAAGGCACACTTTCAAGTGCCCAGCCAATAAACTAGACTCAATTATAGGCTGGTATCAAGATACTGGTTATCATTGCTCAAACCCATGACAACTTGATCCGAGGAGCTATTGTCTGATCAATATACAACGGAACAATACAAATCATGACACAATAGCTCCTGGCGGTAATTCTTCCACAGATAATACTTTCAATGAATCGTCAATACTACCAGCGAGAACCATTCCCTGACTTTGCACACCGCGGATAGTTGCAGGTTGCAAGTTTACGACAACAGCAACCATCTTGCCGACAAGCTCATCAGAAGTATAATACTTGCTAATTCCTGCAACGACAGTACGCTTATCAATCCCGACATCGACCAGCAATTCCAATAATTTCTTACTTTTTGGGATAGTCTTTGCTTCCAAGATCATGCCCACTCGCAGGTCCAGCTTGCCGAAGTCTTCATAACTGACCATCGTCTTCAATGGAGGATGTGGTATAATTTTGTGTTCTTTCTTCATAGACTGTAACTTTATGATCTCCGCCGCTATTTGATCATCCTCGACCTTCTTAAAGAGGATTTCTGGCTTAGGCAACTCCCGACCAACTATAAGATCATTGGCCTCCCATGTCTTCATGGGACTCTGGAATCCAAGAAATCCCCATACCCTTTCAGCAGTCTCAGGAATTATCGGAGCAGATACCACCGACAAGGCCTTAACACACTCAAGACAGCAAGATACTGTCGTCTCAAAACGTTCTTTCTTAGATGGATCTTTAACGTCATGCCACGGTTTTTTGTGATCGAAATATACATTACCGAGATGCGCCAACTCCATAATTGTATAACTTGCCCGCCGCAAGCTAAAAGATTCGTAATGCTGGGCTATCTCATCAACAATCTTTTTAATATTCTCCAGAAACTCGACATCTACGCAATCAAGGTCATGTCGATCAGGGATCTTGCCATCGCAATATTTCTGAACGAAGACAGCTGTACGATTGACGAAATTGCCGTATTTACCCAAAAGTTCCGAATTGCAACGCATCTGGAAATCCTTCCACGTAAATTCCGAATCGGCAGTCTCTGGAGCATTGGCAGCAATAGCATAGCGTATCTGATCGGGAGTATATCTCAGGAAAAAATCATCAAAGTCTATATACCATCCTTCTGACTTACTAAATTGCTTCCCTTCGAGGTTATAGAATTCGTTAGCAGGAAGCTCATCGACAAGCTTATAGGGTTGATTCTGTCCCATAATCATCGCAGGGAATATCACAGCATGAAAAGGTATATTATCCTTGCCAACAAACTGAACAAATTTAGTATCAGCATCTAGCCAATATTTCTTCCATAGATCAGGATCCCCCTGCTTCTGCGCCCATTCCATCGATGCTGATATATACCCTATAGGAGCATCAAACCATACATATATAACCTTGCCCTCGGCACCCTCGAGAGGTACAGGAATTCCCCATTTGGAATCTCTTGTTATAGCACGAGGATGCATCTTTTCAATGTACTGTTTGACGAAATTTATTACGTTGGGTTTCCAATCCTTCGAATCCACCCACGAAAGCATCTTGTCTCGAAACTTATCGAGACGCAAAAACCAATGCTTCGAAGACCTCATAACAAGCGGGGCTCCGGAAAGCTTAGAACGCGGATTTATAAGCTCTATAGCGTCGTGCGAAGTGGCACACTGCGAGCATTCATCACCGCGGGCATTGTCATATCCACAGTTCGGACACGTACCCACAACATACCTGTCAGCCAGAAATTTATCATCAGCTTCGGAATACAGATGATCGGACATCATCTCTTCAATATAACCGTTAGCATATAAATCGTTAAAAAATTGAAGTGTTGGGGCTTTATGCCCCTCCCATGTGGTACGAGAATAGTGGTCGAAAGAAAAGTTAAGCTTCTCGAAAAGTCCTTTGTTCATTTCGTGGTAAATATCGACTTGTTCTTTTGGAGTCCTTCCTGCAATGTCAGCGCTCATAGTTATAGCGACGCCATATTCATCGGAACCGCAAAAATACTTCACATCATTACCGCGCATTCTCTGATACCGCGCATAGCAATCGCCTGGAAGGTATGCACCAGCAATATGCCCAAAATGCAGTGGACCATTAGCGTATGGCAATGCCGAAGTTATAAGAATTTTTTGTTGCATATATCCATTTCCTTAACGTTGAATAACAAGAACTCCAAGCTCCGTATAAAGGATAATCCTTCCAGTCTCTCGACAGACTGCCATCTTGCTAAAGTCTATAGCCTGACACTATACGGACTACAACTTCCACGATGATTTGTCACAAACCACCCGAAGAAAAAGAAGGCGAAAAGCACAGCACATCCGACAAAAGTGAGCGCTATAGACAGCGCCACTACCGTTATCGGATTCATTAATCTCTAAGCGTTGCTTTGACTAATTCCAGACCTTTTTGCGCTATAGCTTCTTTAGCTTCATTGAGAGTTTGTTCATAATTTTCAGGCTCGTCATACTGCTCGACACCCTCGCGAATTTCACTTAATACGATAAACGCAGGGTTATCGGAAGTTGTATTAATATTCGGTCTACGCCCAGTTTCAATATAGTTCCGCACTAATTTAATAGCATAATTTACCAGATCAAAAGAACTGACAAACTTTTCGCTAAGCTTTTCATTCGTCAAATAATTACTAACACCCATAACGTTTTATTCTCCACAAATTTTATGTTCTTCGGCAACAACGATACTCTTGAGAACCTGATATGCTATCTTAAGATCATCGTTGATTATATTATAATCGTAACAACTTGCAGCTTCAAGCTCTCTATCGACTTCCTCAAGGCGTTGCCTTACCGCCTTAACAGTCTCTGTACCACGCCCTAACAGACGCTTTTCTAGATCTTCACGCGAAGGAGGACTTATAAAAATAAAAACCCCTGGGAATTTTTTCTCTCGGAGCATCATCGCTCCATTGGTATCTATAACAAGAAAAATGTGACATCCTGCATTAATACCATTCTCGACATGATTCCTACACGTTCCATAGTAGTTGCCAAAGACTTCGGCGTGTTCGAGAAATTCTCCCTGCAATACCTTTGCAGCGAAGTCGTCAGAACTCATGAAATGATAATGAACACCATCGATCTCTCCTTCGCGACGCTTACGCGTCGTAGACGACACACTCTCTTTGACACAAGTTGAAAACTCAGCGATAAGCATATCAACGAGAGTGTTCTTTCCCGTCCCAGCAGGAGCACTAACAATGAAAGGTATCCCTTTGTCACGATTTCCCAACAGTTTAGTCATAATCATTCTACGTTCTGAAGTTGTTCTCTTATACGTTCCAGCTCGCTTTTGATCTCTACAACGAGACGAGAGACTTCTACATCACCAGATTTCGATGCTATTGTATTTGTCTCTCGCTGAAGCTCTTGAGTTAGGAAATCGAGAGTCTTTCCTATACACCGCTCAGCGCCATCGATGATACCATAAAACTGATTGATACTAGAATAAAAACGAGTAATCTCTTCGGCTATATCAATACGCTCAGCGTATACAGCAACCTCCCGAAGGATACGTTCTTCATTTTCGACAACTCCTGGCAACACTTCTTCGAGGCGTTCCATCAGCTTCCTGCGGTATTTTTCCGAAGATCCCTGCGCTCGCTGCTCTATTCCATTGATAAGAGTCTCCAGCAATCCAAGCCTATTCCTTATATCGGTATCAAGAGCAACACCTTCGCTATCCTTCATACCCCTTAAGCCCTCGAGAGCAATGTCCAGAGAATCCATCAACGGTCGACGATATTCTTCACCATCACCAATATCTTCGCTATACACCATTATGCTTTCTTTCATGGCCAACACGGTCGGATCTATTTGCCCTTCATATCCCCACTCCTGAGCAATCTCGTCCCATGCGCTTTTTAGCTGCCTCACTAGTGGAATATTAGGATTGACCCGTACCAGAGACTCATCTTCATATTTTGAGGAAACAAAGACTGCAACGCTGCCCCTGTATACGACTTTCCCTATACGTTTTTTGATATCGATCTCAAAGCGAAGCAACTCCTTAGGAATATTAACAATAATGTCTAGGTGCTTCCTATTTACAGAACGCATTTCCACACAAAACCGTGATTGTCTACCAGCAACTTCGCCGCGACCATATGCCGTCATACTTCGCATCATAATATTCGTATCTCTCTGAAATTAAGAATCTACATTACCAAAAATTTCGATAGTTGTCAACTATTGCAAGAGCCACACATCCTCAAACAATTCTAACCTTCACAAAAAATCTCACAACTCTTATCCTGACAATAATCTTCACTTTTGGAGTGTACCATGAAACATGTTTTATTTACACTGATGAGCGCTTTTTTATTCTTTTCCGCCGTTGCCGCTAAACCGCAGACAATCGGCAAGGAAGCACATCTATCACAACAGCAAAAAACGACTACGACGGAATCCCCCTCTTCACAAACGATCATAGACAAGGTCGACAAAGCTGCCGAGATTGTTACTAGGGAAGGCGAAGCCTCATTCCCTAAATTCAGAGCCAAAGGCAATGAGTTTATCTTCAGCGGAACATATGTCTGGGTGCAAAGCCTTGAAGGAAAGATGCTTATGCACCCGATCAGCCCGGAACTCGAAGGCCGTAATATTTTCTACCTACGTGACGTCAATGGCAAGATGTTTATTATTGAAATGAATAAAATTGTATTGAAACAGGGCCACGGCTGGGTTCAATACTTATGGCCAAAGCCAGGAGAGCAAGCCCCTTCACTAAAAGTCTCATATGTAAGACTAGCAAAACACAATAACAAGACTTACATCGTAGGATGCGGGATATACGACATGCCAATCGAAGACATCAAAAAAATCCAGGAGAATAACGAATGACAGAATACGACATCATAAGTACAACGAAGCTATACGACGCCCACATTTTCACCGTCACAAAAGACCGTATACGCATCCCTTCTGGCAAAGAAACCACAAGAACTATAATACAACATCGCGGTGCCTCGGCCTTCATACCACAATGTGACGATGGTTCCTTGTTGCTGGTCAGTCAGTATAGACATGCTATACGTTCGACAATCCTTGAATTCCCTGCCGGCATTATCGAGCAAGGAGAAACACCACTAGAATGCGCCCAGAGGGAGATATGTGAAGAAGTAAACTTCGCAGCAGCAACATGGTCGAAACTAGGAGATTTCTACTCTTCGCCTGGATTCTGCGACGAGAAACTTTATGGATTCTTCGCCAAAGACCTAACACCACGCTACGCCGAGGGCGATGAAGACGAGATAATCGAAGTCAAGAATATGACGGTCGAGGAAGTAGAACGCGCTATAATCGAAGGAGACATCACCGATGGCAAAACGATAATACTATTCACATATGCACGCATGAGAGGACTGATATAACTGATTATAACATTGTTTTATAAAGAGATTATCACATTACATACACATTTGGTGAGTAAGCCATTGTAAGAAAATGTCAAATAATATATATTGATGATAAGAATTTGGAGAAACAATGGAAATTTACAAAAAGCAATTTGCTGAAAAATGTTCAGAAAACAATATCACAAGCTCGTCTTCTAAAGAAACGATAGCAACACCTCTTTTTGCAAACAGTGATTTTTTTAGTGGACTAACACACTTTGCTGGCTTTATTCTTTCTATTGCCGCTCTTGTGTTATTGGTTGTTTTTTCTCACTTGTATGGAACACTTGCACATAAAATTGGATTTACAATTTTTGGTATAAGCCTTGCTTTATTATATGCTGCGAGTTCTATTTATCATTTTTTCCCACGCAATAGACATCAAAAAAAGATATTCCAGCGTATTGATCATGCAATGGTCTTTGTTTTAATGGCAGGATCCTACACCCCTATTTGTCTCACAATAAACAATCGTGCATGTGGATGGGGAATGTTATGTATGGTATGGTTCGTGGCTATTATTGGTATCGCTTTAAAACTCAGCGGAAAAAAAATTAGTGAAGCTTTATCAACATCTATTTATGTATGTTTCGGTCTCCTGATGCTAACCGCAGTTAAACCTTTGTTTTACTGGCTTCCTAAAGATGCTTTTGGTTGGCTATTTGGAGGAGGGCTGCTTTACTTAATTGGTGTTATATTTTATGTCATAGATGATTTTGTGGTACGCAAGTATGCTTTTTGGATGCATGAGATTTGGCATCTCTTCGTTATGGCAGGCAGTTTTTGTCATTTCTGGTGTGTTTTGCATTACATCCTTTACTTAAATTAACGTGTCAATAGCCTGTGAATATTCGCTAGATTTTTGATTGTTATAGGTAACGACTGTTTAAAGAGTAGCTAAGCTCTGGCAGATCATACCAAGCAAGCCTGCAGCAGACTATCAAAAGCTATCTGGCTTGTTTTAATATTCTGTCCATTATAATCTTTGTTTCTTTTAGAGAATCTTTCTTTTTTCGATAGCTTTCAGCGCTCGTCTCATATACTGCCACCAATTGATTTGGACACGGATTTGTGGCATAACACCTAAACCATCGTAAAATGTTTCAAATAAGGCGAAAAAGTATTCAATTAATTGGTGACAATATAGCAACAGTACCCTTTTATTCTGGTAATGAATTACCTGCAAGTGGGATGAAACGCATCGCCTGGTCTTCGGAAAAATTTATGTCATTAAGGTCTATGGCTTTAAAATTAGGACCATGGCAAGTTCTGTAGTATACCTTGCAATCGATAATATCAGTAACTATTGTCCAAAGCGTGTAGCATGAAAATTTTTCTATTATTGCTTCGTCTTTGAATATCGGCGGGGTGGTGAGGATCTGTATGATAGCGATAGCATTATCCACGACCTCTTGTTTTGTTTTATTATCTGGCGCACGCTTCAGATAATAGGCACCGCGCACGAATCGATCTAATGAGTCTTTACTGCCAGGTATTACCTCCGTTCCACCAAAAGTATTGTATTTGCGAAGTTCTTCCAATGACTCCTCATAAGGATTATTAGTCAACACAGTAACTATGGGATTGCGATATATCTTCATCTCTCCAGAGAGGTACTCCAAAATCGCAGAGTCTCCAGTTTTGTCA
>Ga0307991_1002683_pt1 | contig 11902 bp, 5 predicted proteins | sample EllFjometagen131_FD_203146 | JGI IMG/M metagenome (GOLD analysis project Ga0307991, IMG submission 203146) | Marine microbial communities from Ellis Fjord, Antarctic Ocean - #131 | ecosystem: Environmental > Aquatic > Marine > Unclassified | place: Southern Ocean | collected 2014-10-08 | reverse complement strand
CCATTATGTAAACCAGAAGATATCCCATTTGAACCAGTATTATATTGTACTAACAGACATCAACCAAAAGAATGGATTCAAAGATGGATAGAGAAGAATAATTTTCCATGTTGTAAAGTTGTATCTAATGCTCAAGTTAAATCAGAAATACTTAAACAAAATAATATTGATGTATTTATAGAAGATAAATATGCCAATTATAAAGAAATTAAAAATGCTGGTATTCAATGTTTTCTTCTTACAAGAGATTGGAATCAGAAACACGATGTTGGATATGATAGAATTGAATCACTTAATGATCTAAAATTTAAATTATGAAAACACCACAAAAATATATAAACTGCTTATATCAAACTAAAGATGGAGAACCCATTAGTATTCATGATTCTATTGAAAATGTTATAGATGTTATTGAACAAGCTCAGATAGAAGCTTATAATGAAGCTATAGAAAGTGCTGTTATAAATGCTAAAGTAATAAGATGTGAATATAATAATCCTTTTTCTACTATTACACATTTAATAGACAAACAATCAATTTTAAAACTAAAGAAATGAAAGAAATTACAAAAATAGATATACTTATCTCAAATTCAGAAATAGCAGAAATATACTTTCCAGAATGGAGAAAAGGTCAAGCACTTTTTAATACTCTTCATAAATATTATCCAGATATTGCTGATTCAATCAGAGGTGGACAATATGATACTTTTTATAATAATGATAAGATTGGAGATTGTATTAATTATTTAAAAACAAAAATATGAAATTACCTAAAGAGAATCTATTCTTTACTAGTGATACACATTTCTATCATAAAAATATAATTGAGCATTGTAATAGACCATTTGATAATTTATATTACATGCATAAGGCACTTATTGAAGTTTGGAATAATAAAGTGCCACCAGAAGCCACTGTATTCCATCTTGGAGACTTTGCTTATAAAGGTAACATAGAGATGATAAAAGAACTTATAGGTTCTCTAAATGGCTCTATACACCTTATATTAGGCAACCATGATTATCGTAATCACTTTAATAGACCATCTATTCTAAATTTATTTAAATCAACACATGATTATCTTTATATAGATGTAGCAGAAAGTGAAAAAATATCACAAGGAATATTTCTTTGTCATTATCCTATGTTATCATGGGCACATTCTCAACAAAAAAGTTGGCAATTATTTGGACATATTCATTCTGGACCTGAAAGTACAGCTTTAGATAAGAATCTACCATTAAAACCTACACAATATGATGTTGGAGTAGATAATAATAGATATCAACCAATATCTTATGATGAAGTTAAAACAATAATAACAAAACAATTAAATAAATAGATTATGAGAAAATTAGCACATATTGAAATAATAGAATCATTACATCCAATAGAAAAAGCTGATAAAATTGAAATGGTTAAAGTACTTGGATGGCAATGTGTTGTTGCAAAAGGAGAATTTAAAGTAGGACAAAAGATTATTTATATTGAAATAGATTCTATTGTTCCAGATAAACCTGAATTTGAATTCCTGAAAGATAGAAAATTTAGAGTAAAAACTATTAAACTTAGAGGACAAATATCCCAAGGATTAATTATTCCATTACCTCATGACTGGACTGTAAAAAGAGATGATAGATGTATTATTGGATCTGATGTAACAGAAGAATTAGGTATAACTAAATATATTTCTAAATCTGAACAAAATGAAATCTTTAAACAAAAAATTGCCCATCATTGGACAAAAAAATATGGAATAACTAAATGGTTGTGGAAATATAAATGGTTTAGAAATCTAGTAAATCCAATTAAGAAAAAAGATTGGCCTAAATGGGTTTCTAAAACAGATGAAGATAGGATTCAAAATATGCCATCTATTTTAAAATATCATGCAGATAAGATTGTAGAAGTAACAGAAAAGATAGATTACCAATCTGCTACATTTACAATAAAAAGACAACCCTGGTTTAAAAAATCAACCTTTTTAGTTTGTAGCAGAAATCTTATTAACACTAGTAAAACCTCACTTTATTGGAGAATTTCAGAAAAATATGGAATAAAAAAACTCTTTAAAGAAATTATGAGAGATCAGTGGTGGAGTAATTTTACTATACAAGGAGAACAAGGTGGCCCTGGTGTTCAATCTAATAAATATAAATTAGAAGAACATAAATTTTTTGTATTTAATTTAATTAGAAGTGGTAAAATTACTACCTATAAAGATATGAAAGATTTTTGTGATTATAATAAACTAGATATAGTACCATTTGTTAAAAGATGTAAATTATCTTCTCTTGGAACTACAGTTGATGAATTAGTTAAATTTAGTGAAGGTAAATCTCAACTTAATCCAAAAATACAAAGAGAAGGTATTGTAGTTAAATGTATTGAAGATAAAAAGAAACTATTTTCATTTAAAGTAGTTAATCCAAAATTCTTATTAAAATATGAATAATAGTATGTATAAAAAAGAAGAAGTAAAAGAAAAAACTCTTGAATATTTCAATGGAGATGAATTAGCAACTAATGTGTGGATGGATAAATATGCCTTAAAAGATAAGGAAGATGTTTTTTTAGAAAGTTCTCCTATTGATATGCATCATAGATTAATTAAAAATTTATTAAAAGAAGAAAAGAAATACAAGAGTTCAATTTCACTTAAAGAAATAATGAATTTATTGTATAACTTTAAACATTTTATACCTGGAGGGTCTTCTTTATTCGGAATAGGAAATCCTGTTTTTTCATCATTGGGTAATTGTTTTGTTATAGGTAATGGTGCAGATAGTTATGGAGGTATTTGTACTATAGATGAAGAACAAGTTCAGATAATGAAAAGAAGAGGTGGTGTGGGACATGATTTGTCTCACATCCGCCCTAAGGGTTCTCCTACATCTAATGCTGCAAAGACTTCTACTGGTATTATTCCTTTTATGGAGCGTTTTAGTAATAGCACTAAAGAAGTAGCACAAGACGGAAGAAGAGGAGCATTAATGCTTACTTTAGATGTTAATCATCCAGACATAGAAGATTTTATAACAGCCAAAAATGACCTTACTAAAATAACAGGTGCTAATATATCTGTTAAAGTTGATGATGATTTTATGACTGATATTGCTATAGCAGAAGGGCTTCCAGAATCTACTAAAAATACTAAAAATGTAAAAACTTGGAATAAATTAATTTATCAAGCATGGAAAACAGCAGAACCTGGTGTATTATTTTGGGATAAAATTATTTCAGAATCTCCAGCAGATTGTTATGGAGATGACTGGAAATCAACTAGTTCCAATCCGTGCGGTGAATTAATCTTATGTCCTTATGATAGTTGTCGTTTAGGTTCATTAAATTTATATTCATTTGTTATAAATCCATTTACAGATAAAGCATATTTTAGCTTTGTATTATTTAAAGAAAAGATTAAACATGCTGTTAGAATGATGGATGATATTATAGATCTTGAAGAAAAAAAGATTAAAAGTATTATAGATAAAATATCAAAAGATCCTGAAGATGTATTAATTAAATTAACAGAAATAAAACTATGGTATAAAATACTTAATAAATTAAAAGAAGGACGTAGAACTGGTCTTGGAGTATTAGGATTGGCAGATATGTTAGCAGCTCTTAATGTGGATTATGCTATGCCTGAAACAGAACCATTTGTAGAAGAAGTATTCAAATATTTGGCTAGAACAACATATAAAACATCAATTGAACTTGCTAAAGAAAGAGGTGCTTTTCCTATCTATGATTATAAAAAAGAAAAAGATAATCCTTTTATCAATCGTATTATGAAAGATAATCCAAATCTAGAGGCTGATTATAAGAAATATGGAAGAAGAAATATAGCATCTTTAACTGTTGCTCCTACTGGGACAGTTAGTATAATGTCACAAGTATCATCTGGTATAGAACCAGTATTTGATATATTCTATACTAGACGAAGAAAAGTAACTAAAGAAACCGATAAGTCTTATTTTGACGAAGAAGGTATCTTATGGGAAGATTCTACAGTTATTCATAAACCTTTTAAAGATTGGTTAAAGATAAAACATGAAAATGTTGATATTAATATACTTTCTGAAGATGATTTAAATAAATTCATTAAAGAATCACCGTATTGTGAGAATACTGCTATTGAGATTAATCCATTATATAAAGTTGCTATGCAAGGTATTATACAAAAATATATAGACCACAGTATAAGTACTACATATAATCTTCCAGAAAAAACAACTAAGGAAGAAGTAAGTGCACTTTATATGGCAGCTTGGAAAACAGGTTGTAAGGGTATAACTATCTATAGAGAAAACTCTAGACAAGGAATATTAGTATCAAATACAAGTAATTTTATACCAAAAGATGCTACTAAAAGACCATCTGAGATTAAGTGTGATATACATCGTACAACTATTAAAGGTGAGAAATGGATTATTCTTATTGGATTACTTAATAATCATCCTTATGAAGTATTTGGACTTAAACAAGAAGATATTTCTATACCTAATAAGATCGAAAATGGAATATTAAGGAAAAATAAGACAAAAACTAAGACAGAATATTTATTACTATCTAATGATAAAGAGGTATTAATTGAAGATATTGTAAGTAACTTTAGAAGACCGTCAGAAGAATGGAGTACACGCCTAATTTCAGGTATGTTAAGACATCATGCTGATCCTAAATTCATATATGAGCAACTATATAAAGCACCAGGACATATTAATGATTATGCTAAATGTATTGCTAGAACTTTAAAGAAATACTTAGATATTGTAGATGTAATATCTGTTAGTAAATGTAGTAATTGTAATAGTAAAAATTTATCACACCAAGATGGATGTTTAATCTGTCTAGATTGTGGTAATTCAAGTTGTGGATAAAAAAAGACCCTTAAAGTTAATTAAGGATCTTAAGATTCATTGTTTATTTGTTTTGATTGGGGAGAGGGTAGAAATACCTTTTCCCCTTTTTTTTTAATTACCTAATTCTTTATATAAACCAAATCCTGGAGTCCAACTAAATAAACCTTCTAACCCTGGTATTTTACCATCATCAGTTGTTTCTCCATAAAACATTCCATCTACAACAAAAGCACTTAAACCATCTGAGACCTTGACTATTCTAGATGCAACTACTGTTGGTGTTTCAAACGCCCTAAAAATATCTCTAGCATTTAAACCATACAAAATATCTGAAGGCATAATTTCAAATCTACGTTTAAATTTAGCATATATACCTTCTGGCATCCAGTCTGGTGGATCTTTATCTTCAAATGCTGCTTTCATTACAGCAATTATAGAACCATACATGATTAAACTTAAATATACATTTACTACACCTTTTCTTTGTTCACCAGAAAGATTCTTCCATTGATACTCTGGTTTATGAGTTAACATCCATGAAGCATTTACAATTCTTAAAAAATGTAACATTTGAAATACCATTGAAGGAACACTTTTAAGAGCTGTTTGAGCTTCTCCTTCTATTAGCTGTGATTCCCATTCAAAAATTGGAGCAAGTCCTTCAGGGCCCTCTAATTCACCTCCAGCTAGTATAAAACGACCAAGTGCATCACTATCATATTTTGATGACCATGTTTTATGAATAGCACTAGGAATATATTTTTTGAACATTAACATTGAGGCTCCAGTTATATTTAAACTAGCCATTGTTTTTTCATCTTCACCATATCCACCACGAACTCTTTCATTCATCACCTTCATTCGTCTAACCTCATTTTCGTGTAATCCATAAATAGGTTTATTAGATTCTTTTTCATATCCTCTAAGTCCACCAGTCCATTCACCTTGATTATTATAATTAGATAACATTGATTTACCATTATGCTTTTTATGAATCATTTGTGCGATAAACACATTAGCTGTAGCATAATTATCAAATATACTATATCCCATATAAGCACTAGATTGTGATAATAGTTTATTTTTACCACTTTTTAATCTATGAGAAGGTAAATAATCATCATGCATATCTGCAGTAATCTGATTTTGTTGTAAAAGATTCCATATCTTATTGTTATGTTTATTTCCAGACATAGTATCAAATAAGAACTTAAAATAAATTGGTTTTGCCTTTTTAAGATCCATAGCAGTATATGCTATACTACCGTCATCAGCCTTACCTAATAAACTTGCTATAGAACCAGCTATACCTTCTTTTTCATTTCTAAGAATTTCCATTATACCATTTGCTAATGGAGAAATAACTCTCCATGCTAATATAGCAAGTCTTCCTAATGCTAATATAGCTCTAGCAGCATATTCTGGATTAATTTCATAATTAGTACCAGGAATAAAGATTTTATTATTAAAGAATTTACTATGAACCCTTTTATTCCTTATATATCCAATCATTAGCCCATTATTAAGCCACTTTATACTATTAGTCAATTTAGGATTACCTTTTTTTCCACTATTAGCCTCATATAATAGAGATAAACCATGTCCAATTGCATACGGCTCATCTAATGTTCTTTTTCCTATCATATTATTTAAGAAAGCTTGAAGCATTATATCAACATTATGCGTAGCAGTTTGTATACCTTGATTACTTGTTATATATTTAACTGGTACTCCATATACTTCATTATTAAGTTCTTCAGCACTTTCAGCTGCTCTATCCATAACACCTTCCCATGAAGAAGACCATAAATCTTTTAAAGATCCACCAGTTTTACCTTTTACTAAAGATAAATGTTCTACTGCTTCAGAAAAAACTCTAGGAACAATAGGAGTAAAATCTTCTGTCCATTTAAAACCATCTAGATTAACTTCTATAAACTTATTTATATCATAGTTAGACTGAGCTCTTACATCTTTTATTTCTTGTTCAATGCTTTCTATTTTTGCAACATCTCCCTGAACTTTAGCTACTTTTAAATCAGCCTCGAGATATGGAATTAATTCTTTTGGATGCATAGTCTTAAATAATTCATTACGCATAGTACGAACTACAAAAGTATGATATATTTTTTGTGCACTAGTTAAATTTTCATAACCAGGACTATTCTTTGTAATTATCTTTTTATATCCATCAATCTTTTCTTCCCACATAAAATCAAATAGACCTTTATATGATAAGAAATTAATACCACCAAGAGTAACCTTATTAAATATACCCTTAATTTTATGTTTAGCATAATATTCATCTAAAATTGGTTCCATAAGTGAGTCATGTTCATATTTTAATGACTGTCTTTTCTTTCTAGCCCATACCTTAGCTCTATTTATGATAGAAACAAATTGTTTTAATCTAGGGTCTCTGGTATTATACCAATGACCAGCCCACATACCTAATAATGATTTTTCATGAAATTTAGAAACATCTTTAGTTGTACCTGCCTCTAATTGAATAATTTTTTCACTAACTGTTATTAATCTTTTCTCTAATTCTTCTAAAGGAGTATTTTTTTGTAAATCATAAACTTCTTTTGTTACTTTAAGATCTGGAATACCACGTTTAAATTTTATTGCAATAGAAAGATCTAAAGCCTCTTTACTAAGCTTATCCATTAACTCTGTTACACCTTGTTCTTTATTTAATCTAAAATCTAAATATAAATCTTGATTAATACCACCATATTCTTTTTCATTAAATAAGTTTTTGTTTGCATAATAGAAATCAGGATTAGTTTTCATAACCCATGATTTAATAATAGGTAAAAATTCACCCATATTAACAGGTATTTTCATTTGGTTTTCAGCTAGACCTTCTTTTAGATCACCTAGATATATACCAGCAAAAGTAGTTTCTGGAAAATTATACTTAACCATAAATGTTAATAAAGCAACTTGTAATTTAGCTTTATTTAATGATGAATATATAGTACCTTTAGAATGATTCATTCTTCTGTTACTAATAATATGTGATGTAAGATTCTCATAAAACTTCCAATCAATTAATGTCATCCTTGTTTTATCATTAGTGCCTAATTTAGCATGTTCTGCTAATAGGTCAATAGTTCCAGCTATTCCAAGTTCTTCTATTGCTACAGTTACCTCTCTTTGTACCTTATCTATTCCAATAAATTTTGCTAAAGTTGGATTATAGATATTAATATTAAATAAATTAAATATTTTAACAACTTTTTCTGGTGTTAACCATTTTATAGTCTGTTTTATATTTATATTTAGTTTTGGTTCTTTTGCTAACTTAATTATCTCAGTACTTCCCCTATCAACACCCTCCATTATTTTATGTTTAATCTTACCTTTATTTCTATTAGTAAGAGACTGTTGTTCTAAAATATCTACTGCTTCTTTATAATTTAATTCTTTTCTTGTACCATTTATATCAAGTGTAATCTTATCTATTGTCTTATCTAATCCTTTAAAATATCCATCTACTTTATTAGTAAAAGATTCTTTTTCTATTGGACTAAAAGACTCAGAAAGAACAGTACTAACTCTTTTTAGTTTACCAACTGCTGGAGAATTTTTATTTATATAATGTTCTTCATCATCTGCAATCTTATATTTTTTACCTTTAGATGCAAGTTCATCAACTTCTGATGATTCCATACGATGGACAAGATTATCAGAATAATAGGAAAGGTTTTCCTCTAGATTAGTATATAGATTTTGAAATTTCAATATTTTAACAATTCCTTCAGCTAAAAGATTATCCCTTTCTATAATTCCTAAAAACTTTAAAATAATATTTACAAAACTATCTAAACTGTTAGAGCTTTTATATTTAATATTATATAATTCTTGTTGGAATTTTTTATTAGAAAATATTTCAGAAACAAATTCATCAATATTCTGAAATGCAATTTTATTTTCTCCATTATATATTTTTTTTGCATATTTATATATATTTTCTAATTCTTTATATTCTTTAGTATTTTGATTACTAACAGAATATAAATTATAAATAAATTCAGAATGGATTATTTCATGAATAATCGTTTCTGTTACATTTAATTTTAAATTTTCTGGATCTTCTATATGTTTATCAATGTCAATAATTATCCCTTTATGTGTACTATACAAGCCATATATTTTATCAGGTAAGGATTGAAATGAAATATCAAATGGAAGATGATGATTTCTTCTTAAAAGTTTTAACAGTCTATAAGCAAATAAATTATTATTATCATATAAATACTTTTCAAAAGCTTTACCTGATAAAATACTATTTAAGGGAAATGTTTCTTTAAAACGATGATTTATCTTAAGAGCCATAGTTTCTTTCTGGAAATCCTCTTTATATTTAGGTCCTTCTAGATATTCAACTGTAGAGCTTATTACGTCCTCTAAGAGCGATCTTTGGTTTAACTGGATGTTTGGTATCAAACTAGAAATATAACGTCTTAAAACGTCTAAAAACTCCCTCCAGAGTGTTCTATTCGTATTATTTGGGCTTTCTATCTTTAATAGTTCAGATTGGAACTCTTCATTAGCAAAAGCTTCTGCTATAAATTCTCTAATATCTTTAATACCATAACTAGTCATTAGATCTTCTGATCCATTTAATTTAGCATAATTATAAAGGGTATTCATTCTACTAGCAAAGGCTTTATTTATACGTAAACCTTTTACAGTTAAATGGTGAATATATTCATGTAGTATAATTTCTTCAAATGTAGTCTTATCTATGATATCATCACGTACAAGTATTACGTTATTATCTTCATCATAAAATGATATTGATTTTTTATTACCAGCACGTTTAATATATGATTCAGCATCCATCATCTTAATAAAGACACTTGGAGCTTTAATTTTTAATAAAAGTTTAGCTAGTATTCTATGTTGTTGTTTATCAGCATTTTTAGCTAAATTCATTAATAAACTACGAGATCTAGATTCTTTATTTGGTAAATATTCTTTAGAATCATATGCTTCTTCATTGTTTTTAGATAAGAACTTCCTTTTCTCTAAGAATGGTATTTCTTCTGTAGAAATCTCTCCTTGTACATCTTCATCTGTAATTTTAGTTGAATCAGTTTTACGATCAATTGCTAAAGCTAATTCTTCGGTCAAATTAACACCAACTACCTTTTTAAATTGTTTACTAATATAGTTTGCTAAAGTAAGTTCATCCATAGATTCTTTGTAACTAGCCCATCCATTAGGATAATCTATAACAAATTTATGAACATCTTCTACTGTAACTTCACCAACACTTTCGTCTGTTTGTGATGTACCACTTGAATATATTTCAGTAGCAGACTCTGCTATTTGGTCAGATACTTTATAATGACCTTTTTTACCAAAAGCTCTATATGAAGCTGCTATATCTTCACCAGATAATCCAAATGCCGTTCTTAATTCATCCTTAGTAAAACGCACACCACTTTTAAATGTTAGATATATTGACTTCATTACATCAATATCTGTTGTATCAAAATCTTTATCTTTTTCTTTTGACATTATATATTGTAAAGCTAAATCAGATGGATTAGTCATTTTTTCAATCCAATCACCATACATATCATCAATTTCTTCTTGGTTTAAGTTTTTATGTTCGCCTATATCAAAAACCTCTGGATTACTTAAAGCCAGATTCATAATCTTATCATACGCATCTGAACCAGAATATCTAGAAGTAATTTCTTTTATTTCACTTACCTTATTATTACTTCTATTCTTATTATTAAACCTATCATCATTAATCTCTAATGAATATCTTATACCTTTTACAGATTTTTTCTTATTACCAATTATCTCATCTACTTTAATATCATCTATTACATCTACAATATATCTAACAGCACTAACACCTAAAGGATCATTTTTTGTTTTAATCCAAACAACTTCTCCTTCAGTTAGTCTATTAGTTTCTTTAACAGCAAAAACACCCTCTGTAGCTTCTTGTAAGAAGATATTTCTTTCACCTGGTGCTGGTATATTACCTATTCCAGTATTAGCTGTTTTATATTTTCTACTTATGAAATCCTTAACAGACCATCCATATTTGAATATATTATTAGTAAGATTATAAGGCATTCTTGCATCAGCCATTCCAAGTTTCTCATAAGTTACAGTAACTTTATCTGCTTTTGTAAGCAAAGAACTTGTTCTTATAAAAATAGAATACCCTTTATTAGAATCTCCAGCTCTCATAATAAGAGGAGCTACTGTTCCCTTTTTCTCAATAAGACTATATTTTTTAGCTTGTTTGTCCCATTTAATACCTAATTGTCTAGCTGTTGGTATTTTATCTGGAAACTTTAATGCTATAGAAACAGCAAAATGCTGAAAGTAACGATTCCAAAGAAAACCATTTTGCATCATTTCTCTACCTTTAGAAGATAAGAAATCTGACGCAGCATATTTTAAATTTGGTGGCATAAATTGAGTAAATCCATGTAACCTAAATGCCAATCCATCACTTAATAATGAATACTTTAAAAATCCTTGTTGAAATTCAGTAAAATAAATTTGTTTTTCCTTGGAAGATAAAGATTTATCATCATTTAATAATATAAAATCAGCAATAACTTCTTGTATTTCTAATGGAGACATTCCAGTTCTAGTATTAAATTCTAAGTACCTTCTACCAAATCTATCTTTTTTTATAGTAAACTTCTTTAAGAACTTATTCTCATTTTTAGTTTCTATAGTATATCTTTTTAATTCATCTATAAAAGACTCTTGCCATGCTTCATCTGGAGTTAGTTTACGTACTCTTTTTCTGTAACTCACAGATCTCTCTGTTGCATTCCTTAAAGAATATTCACCTTTTGTTACAAGAGTTGTTTTCATTCTCTCCATAAAATTAGAAAGAATATATTTCTGTAGTTCCATTCTAAGTAGAAACTTATTCTCTTCCTTATTTCTAGATAATTCTATTCCTGTATTATTAATTACTGTAGAAACAAGACTACCTTCTTGTTCACCTAAAGCTTCTTTAGGATCATATATATA
>Ga0307991_1002681_pt1 | contig 11914 bp, 9 predicted proteins | sample EllFjometagen131_FD_203146 | JGI IMG/M metagenome (GOLD analysis project Ga0307991, IMG submission 203146) | Marine microbial communities from Ellis Fjord, Antarctic Ocean - #131 | ecosystem: Environmental > Aquatic > Marine > Unclassified | place: Southern Ocean | collected 2014-10-08 | reverse complement strand
CAAGCGTATCTTTACCGGTATTTAACATGACGATCAATTCGTCTTCATTTTCAAAGATCATATTCATTTCGTCAAAAACGGTTTTGGAAGGAGAGTGGTTAGGCATGAATACAAGCAAGTTCGAATCGGAAGTAAGTTTTGTCATACCAACTATAGCAAGTGCCAATAAGAAAATGAATATAATAAGGTAAGGATATTTCCTTTTTTCCATCAAATTTGTTAAACGATTATATCTAATGTTCATATGACTATTTATTCTCTCTTTCGTACATGCTAGTTAGGTGATCGTGCATTAAGTGATGGCACTTGTCCAATAGCGCATGGCGTTCTTCATAGGTATATTTACTTGTATCAATTTCAGGAAGGACATCAATTTCAATATTACTTCGATGAAAAGATTTACTTTCGGGTGGCATCATTTCTCGATTGCCCTTCATGACAATAGGGAGGATCGGCATATCATTTTGAATAGCCATAACAAAAGCTCCCAGACGAAATTTAGCTAATAGGGTATCTTTAAAACGACTACCTTCGGGAAAAACCATCAAAGACAATTTTTCTTTTTTTAAGCGTTCAAAGCGTTTGTTCATATGATCAATGGATCGGCCCTTGGTTACATTATCCACAAAAATGAATCCGGAATGATCCATAGCAGAACCTAAAAAAGGGGTTTTTCTTAAATCTTCTTTGGCAACTATGCGCATAGGAAGAGGTAGTTCTCCCAGGAGATAGAAAACATCTACACTGCTTTCATGGTTGGCGATTACGATATAAGGTTTTTCGGGGACAATGTTTTCCAAGCCGTTTACTTTAACTTTTCCGGGCATTGCCCACATAGCCCATCTACCCCAAGCTCTGATCATCTTATTAAAAGTGGTCATTTTTCTTATAAAAGGAGATGAGAGTATCATAAAACCACCAATAAAAATATTACCAATATAAACATGGATATAAATAAGAATATTTTTTAGAAAACTAACTTTATTCATGATCAAGTTTCTATTTTATCTGTTCCGAGGTAAGGTTGTAATGTTTTAGGCACCAAAATACTTCCATCTGCTTGCTGATAGTTCTCTATGATCGCGATCATTAAGCGGGGAGTCGCCACGCCGGAGCCATTAAGTGTATGTACAAAATGCATTCCGCTATCATCTTTATAACGAATATTAGCACGGCGAGCTTGGAAATCTTCAAAATTACTACAGGAAGAGACTTCCAACCATTTTTTGCAACCGGGCGCCCAAAGTTCAATATCACGGCAACGGGCCGCAGCAAAACTTAAGTCAGCCGAGCACAGTTCAAGTACGCGATAGGGAAGTTCAAGTTTTTGCAGAACAGTTTCTGCATTAGTGATCAAAGCTTCCCATGCTTGGTAAGAATTTTCAGGAAGCACAAACTGAACCATTTCAACTTTGTTGAATTGATGCACGCGTTGCAAACCACGGGTATCTTTACCATAGGATCCGGCCTCTCTGCGGAAACAGCTTGAGTAAGCAACGTATTTGATAGGAAGGTCAGAAGGTGAAAGCACTTCATCGCGGTGCATATTTGTGACGGGAACTTCAGCAGTTGGTATAAGCCAAAGATCATCTTCTTTGAGATAATACATATCATCCGCCATTTTTGGTAGCTGACCTGTACCTGTCGCAGAATCGGAGAGAACAAGATATGGCGGAAAGACTTCCGTATATCCATGTTCGGTAACATGAAGGTCCAGCATAAAATTGATCAATGCGCGTTCTAAGCGGGCACCCCAACCGGTATAAAGCGGAAACCCGCTACCTGCGATCTTTGCGCCTCGTTTGAGGTCTAGCATTTTCAAATTCTCAGCTATATCTAAATGGTCTTTCGGTTCAAAATTGTATTCGGGGATATTTCCCCAAGAAGAAACTTCCACATTATCTGCTTCACTTTTTCCTACCGGAGTATCCTGACTGGGATAATTTGGTATGGCAAGTAATTTTACTTTTAAGTCCTGTTGAATGGAAGCCAGTTCAGCATCGTTTTCTTTTATCTTTGCCCCAAGCACTTGCATATCTGCGATCTCTGTAGAGGCGTCTTCTTTATTCCGTTTTTTTAAGCTGATAGCTTGAGAAACCGTATTGCGACGAAATTTCATATCATCGGTTTCTTTACTGAGATTTTTACGATGATCATCCAAAGCCAAAAGAGCTTCTATATCAATTTTAACGTTTTTTGTTTCGACTCGCTGTTGAGTCAATTCGGGGTTTTCACGAATTTCTTTAATATCTAGCATGTCTTCCTTCCTTTATCAGGGAAAAATACAACTTCGTTGAGCAAATCACCATTAAAAATTGTTAAAAAAGTCCCGTCAGATTAGAATTTACGATAAATAATTAATAATGGCGGGTATGAGAGCGAGAGATGGAGAGATGGAGAGAAAATATATTCATTTATGTGATGAGCGTCATTGTTTTTATAAGGGTAAGGTCAAGTGATGAAAAAAGGTGATATATTATTTGAAAAGGAGTTTAATATGGGAGTGATTCGTGACCATAGGGATTTAAAAGTTTATCAAAAGGCATTTCAGCTTGCAAGCAAAATATTTGATATTTCAAAATCTTTTCCCCAAGAAGAAAAATATTCATTAACAAATCAGATCAGATGCTCATTAAGATCGGTTGAAAGTAATATTGTCGAAGCATTCAGAAGTAGAATGTATCCAAAATCATTTACTTCTAAGATAAACATTAGTGAAGCAGAGGCAGCAGAAACACAACACTGGTTAGATATTGCCTTAGATTGCAATCTTATTGATGAAGAAATTTATAGAGCTTATCGAAATGAATATGATAATATAATTGGCATGTTAGTGAATATGAAAAGATCTGCAGATAAATGAGGGTTTAAATAAGATTTTTTATTTTTCCTTTCACTCATCCCATCTCTTCGTTTCTCCCTCTCTCTATCTCTCATTCTCTCTGTCTTATGCTCTTTTTTTCTTTAAATAAACACGCAACAACGTCGGCAGTAACGACAAGCTCAGAAACATTGAAAGTATCATGGATATCCACATCATGATTGATATATGGATATGTAATGTTAAAGGGGTCGTCATGAGTGTCGTCATACCTATCGCCAAACCAAGCGCATTGGTCATGATCGGTCGTGCAGCATAATCAAAGGCCAAGTTGACATCTTGTAGTTTTAACGCAACTGATGTTAGATGAATGGCATAATCGACGCCGATACCAACCGTAATACTGAAGATCATGGCTGTCATCACAGTCAGTGACATTCCGGAAAGCCCAAGAAAACCGTAAAGGAATGATGACGTAACCAGAATAGGAATAAGAGATATTAGCACTGGCACGATCTTCCTGAAGGTAATGAAAAGCAAAACGAACATAATGCCCAGAGCCATGATCAGTGTATTCTTAAGATTGTTCACCATGTTTTGGTTCAGTTCGTCCATGATAAAACTCATGCCGGTAATGGCAATAGAGGTATTGGGAATTTGAATATCGCTTACCATTTGCTTCATGGCGGACAAACTTTCATGATGAATTTCAGACGGCAAAATGGTGATCTTTGCGGCATTTTGTTTCAGGTCAAGCATATGTTCAAGCGGGATGCCTTCTTGTGCAATTAGATCAGAGATGATTTTTTGATCCGAGGACATCATTCTTAACATGCGCATCATGGGTTGACTAAGGATCTTATCAACAACATCATAGGGGGATATAACTTTCCCATATTGGCTCAGGCTGTCCGTAAACTGATGTATTTCTGTTTTCAATTCCTTGTCCAAAATATCGTTATCATGCTGGATGAAAACGTATGAAGGCATGCTCCCGCCGTGTATTTCCGTAATCGCTTTTGCACTTTGATAGACATCTGTGCTTTTCTTGAACATCGATAATTGATTGAAATCGGTTTTGACTTTAGAATATCCGAAAATACTGACACAAATTAAAATAATGGTAATAACCAGAGCCGGCCAACCCCAGAGTTTTTTCAATCCCGCTCCGCTGATCCTTGGTTCCGTGCGTTCGGCTTTAAAACTTACTTTATTGATCAGGAAAAGAGGCAGAATAAACCAGGTTGCTAATCCTGCAAAAGCAATTCCGGTTGAAGTGAAGATAGCAAGTTCTCGGACAGCACTTGTATCCATGATCAGTAATGATAAAAAACCGCCGATGGATGTTATGGTCGTGATGATCATAGGAATTCCCACCAGTTCCAATGTGCTTTCAACAGCCTTTTTCTTTTCTTTGCCCTTAGCACGTGCGTCAAGATAATGTGATACGAAATGCAAACCGTCCGCGCTTCCGATAATGATAGTAAAGATTGGGGCGATCGCCGTTATAATAGATACTTTTCCGCCGATCCACCCCGCAAGCCCTAGCGTCCACAATGCGCCGACCACAGCAGGTAGTACTGACATAAAAGTTGCTTTAAAGGAGCGCATTTGCATTCTGAAGACGAAAAATATCAGTCCGATGGCTAAAAAAGGAAGATAAAACAGGATTTGAATAATAAAATCGATCAACCGTTTCTGCATGAACGAAGTTCCTGAAATGTCATAAGTCATTCCGGTATTTTTGATCAATGATTCAATATGCATTATCTGTTTGCGGCTCAAACTGCTGTCTGCCACTACGGACATGAATACTTCCCATTCGCCATCATGAAGGATCAAGGAAGATATTTCACTCATAAAGCCACTGTCTTTGATCTCGCCGTTCATGACGGGACTCATAACATAAGCAATACCGGGCAGGGATTTCAGGGTGTCGCTAAGCGTCACAATAGAATTTGAGGTGCTTTCATCCAGTGAATCTTTTTGAGTATGCAGGACGATGAGCATTTCATCACCACTTTTAAAAACTTCGTTCATCTTATCGAAAGAGTCCTTTACTTCGGACTTGTTCGGCATAAAGATCATTATATCCGGATTGAGCTTCAATTGAAAAAGTCCGGCAATGCCAAGAAGCATGAGTAAAACAAATATTACAAAGAATGGTTTGTTCTTTTTTTCGATGATAGTGGTGAAGTTTTGATAATTTGACATTGGATAATTTTATTTATGAGGTTTATTCAAAAAGGCGACTCTAGAGTCGCCCGTACATTTGCAGGAAGAGTCAATAAAAAGTCGATAAGTCGAGTGTTGAATTTGTGAACTTTGTTCCTTGGCGATGCGTTTTCATTGTGATCTTTTTTACCTTTGCGGTTAAAGAATTTCTTCTTTGTGCCTTTCCAACTTCGCTAAAGCTACGCTGGACAAGTGTGTGAGGTCTTATTGCTTAAACTTCTTCAATACACCCAACAACTTTTCAATATCTTTATCACTATGCGCCGATGAAAGTGCAAATCTAAAATAATCAGGTTTTTCAGGGTAGCTAATAAGGGAAGGATAAATGTTTGCATTTATCAACAGGTCACGAAGTTTGTCGACGTCCTTGGGCTTGTCAATAATTATACTAATGGTGGGCGAGGGAATGACGGGTACGTCATATCCCAGTTTAAATAAATACTGTTTAGCTTTCAAACTGCGCTGTTGAAGATCGGTGATCAATTCTGTGTTTTTCTTAAGAAGTTCAAGCGAGGTGATAGCGGCCGCTACCATAGGCAAAGGCATAGCGGATGTCGTGGCATAAGCAATAGTATCTCTTACTGCGCGAACACATCCCGCTAATCCCGATACGAATCCACCCGATATACCGACGGCCTTAGAAAGAGAGCCGGTAATCAAAAGATGTTTTTTACTGATATTGAAATGTTCAACTGCACCTCGTCCGTGATCACCCAATATTCCGATCGCATGAGCATCATCAATTATCAGAGCACCTTCATATTTTTCAACGATATCAGCATAATCTTGTAGTGGCGGTAGAAAACTGTACAACCCATCCGTGATAATACAGGGTTTTTTACTATGTTCTTTAATGTGTTTGTCGAGTTCTTTAATAGCTTCGGGAATCACAAATTTGGGCAAACCGCTCATTTTTATAGCTGCTTTAAGACTGGGATGACATTTGGGATGATAATAACAGACAATATCTTTGTCCGCAAAAACCTCAAATAAAGCCAAATTTGCCATGTAGCCGGTAGGAAGTAAAGCCGTCGATTCTGTTTGTAAAAAATCGGAAATGGTATTTTCCAATTGATTATGTAAAGGGTGGTTTCCTGTAGTAACCCGTGAACCACCACAATTCAAACCAAATTTGTCGGTCGATTCTTTAACGGACTGTTTAACCTTTGGATGTTGCGAAAGACGATGATAATCATAACCACCAAAAAAAAGATATTTCTTATCGTTCCAAATGATATGAACCAGATCAACAGGTTGCAAAATGGGTGCGGGCATATAGTACTTCCTTATTCCTTAATGCATGTAATATATTTCGAATAAAGTATAAAGGCAAAGGGCAAAAGGCAAAAGTGTTCGTAGAGTTCAACCCCTCGACAAGCTCGGGGTTGGAGGTTTGTGATATACATGTGCCCGGGGTTTCACCCCGGGTTAGGTCCGGTTTAACCCTTCGACAAGCTCAGGGTTACTGGCATAACCCCGACGAATGGAGGGGTTAAACTAACAATAACCCGGCATGAAATGCCGGGGTAGAGGATAACATAATCAACAACCCCGAGCTTGTCGCCTGCCCAGCGCCGTGTCATGTCGAAACAATAGCGAAGACTGGTAGTCTTGTACGAAGATGGGAGGGGTTGAACATCTATTTGAGAAGAGACAGTAATTGTTAATCAAAATATTCTCTGCGCCTTGTTTTCCCTTGCGTTTTTGTGTGCGGTCTCACGATTTACGATTTTTTATTATTAACTATTATTTATCAATTTTTAATTGTTACATTTCGCGATAAAAGAAAGGGGTTCAATGGACCTACTAACTACTCTTCCGCCAAATCTTGCTCAATACCTGATTATTCCGCTTATGATCATGTTCGCAAGAATTTGTGATGTAACCATCGGTACATTTCGGATCATTTTAGTTTCACGAGGTGAACGGCTTTATGCTTCACTTGCAGGATTTGTTGAGGTTTTTATTTGGGTTGTGGCTGTTTCGCAGGTTCTGACAAATTTCGGTGGTCTGATCAATTACATTGCCTATGCGGCGGGATTTGCCATAGGTAATTATATCGGGATCACACTGGAAAAGCGACTTGCCATGGGCATGGTTGTAATGAGAGTGATCAGCAATAAACCTGCCGATGAGTTGATCGAACACCTAAAGCAGGAATATCACGGGGTGACTTCTATTGCAGCAAGAGGTATGTCCGGTGAGGTTCGCTTGGTTCTTTCTGTTGTCAAAAGAAAAGATATTCCCTATTTTCTCAAGATCGTTAAAAATTATAATCCTAAAGCCTATGTATCGGTGGAGGATGTTCGTCATTTGAGCGAAACCTATTTACCACCTCGGACAAAAAGCCGCAAAAAAATTAATCGTAAAATGAAATTTAGTTTAAAAAGAAAATAAATTTGGAAAATGAATATACTTTTTATGTATCATCCCGAGCCCCGAAGCTTCGGAAAGGGATCTCAAACTATAGAACAGAGGTTTTCAGTTTGAGATTTCTCCGCTTAACTTACCGCTAATTAGCGGCTCGTACCGGTCGAAATGACATTATAATTAAATATAAAAAGTTGTTAAAAACAAGAAACTGTGTGGAAATATAGAAAAGGAGTTCATAATGAAAAAATGGACATGGATCCCGGTCGTGCTGATGCTCCTGATCCTAAACTCATGTGGAGAAGAAATGATCGAAGCACCAAAAGCGAAAAAGATCGACAAGGAAATGACCATTCATGGTGATACCCGTGTAGATTCTTATTATTGGCTAAAAGAAAGAGAAAATCCGGAAGTGATCTCCTATCTTGAGGCGGAAAATGATTATGCTGCTGCTAAAATGAAGGATACGGAACGTTTGCAGAAAAAGCTGTATAAAGAAATGGTTGCACGCATTAAACAAAATGACGAATCTGTACCCTATTGGATGAACGGCTACTTATACTACAGTCGTTATGAAAAGGGCAAAGAATATCCTATCTATTGTCGGAAGACTGCTGAAGATGCAAATGAAGAAATACTTTTAAATGTAAACGAACTGGCAGAAGGTTATGCATTCTATAAAGTTTCAGGACTTTATATTTCCCCCAATAATCAAATGCTTGCTTTCGGTGAAGATACGCTTTCGCGAAGAAAATATACATTGCGTTTTCTTGATCTAAAAACCCGCGAATTTTTGCCGGACCAGATAGTAAATACACCCGGTGGCGCAGCATGGGCCAACGACAATAGGACCATCTTCTATAATATCAAAGATGAAACTTTACGTCCTTCCCAGACCTGGCGTCACGAATTGGGAACTGAAACAAAAAATGATGAATTGGTTTTTGATGAAACCGATCCGACCTTCTATCATGGTGTTTACCGCAGCAACAGTGGGAAGTATATCATGTTAGTATCGCAGGCGTCGATTACCACGGAATATAGCTTTATAGATGCCGACAATCCCACATCGGACCCTGTTCTTATTCAAGAAAGAATTCGCGGACTGGAATATAGCCCCACACATGTTGGGTCTGTTTTTTATATACTAACGAATGACAATGCCCAGAACTTTAAATTAATGGCAGTTCCGACCTCAGCTCCGGGCAAGAAGAACTGGAAAGAGATCGTAGCTCATCGTGAAGATGTGTTGATTGAAGGATCAGAATTCTTTAAAGATCGCTATGTCTTGCAGGAAAGAAGCAATGCCGATACAAAATTACGCATTATTTCATATGACGGTAAAGTCGATGAGTATATAAAGTTTGAAGAAGAAGCTCATGACGTTTGGATAGGCACCAACCGGGAATTTGATTCCGAGTGGTTGCGTTTTGGGTATGAATCCATGGCTACTCCAGGTTCTACATTCGATCAGAACCTCTTGACTGGAGAACGTATTCTTAAAAAAGAACGTGCTGTCTTGGGTAATTTCGATAAGAAGAATTACGAGACAAAACGACTTTGGGCGGAAGCACAAGATGGTGCGAAAGTACCCATGTCCATTGTTTATAAAAAAGGAACACCTCTTGACGGTTCGGCTCCGCTTGTTCTATATGCTTACGGATCTTATGGGATCAACATGACTCCCTATTTTTCATCCGTACGTTTGAGCTTATTGGATCGTGGATATATTTGGGCTATCGCCCATATCCGTGGTGGTCAAGAAATGGGTCGCTATTGGTATGAAGATGGAAAGTTGCTCAAGAAAATGAATACCTTCAATGATTTCATTGATTGTGCCGATCATCTTGTAAAAGAAAAGTACACGACCTACGACAATATGGTTGCCATGGGCGGTTCCGCCGGCGGTCTATTAGTTGGTGCGGTTGCAAACCTTGCCCCCGAGAAATTTGCAGGTATTGTTGCTCAGGTTCCTTTTGTTGATGTTGTGACGACCATGTTGGACGACAGCATTCCTTTAACAACAAATGAATACGACGAATGGGGTAATCCCAATGAAAAAGAATATTACGAGTACATGAAAAGCTATTCACCCTATGATAATGTGGAAGCCAAAGATTATCCAAATATTCTGATCACAACAGGTTTACATGATTCTCAGGTTCAGTATTGGGAACCGGCAAAATGGACAGCCAAACTTCGTGATCTGAAAACAGATGACAATCTGGTTCTGATGAAAACCGAAATGGACTATGGTCATGGTGGCGCCTCAGGGCGTTTTCAGGTGTATAAAGAGATCGCACTTGAGTGGGCGTTTATACTAAAAGTAACAGAATAGCTATAAAAATGTATCGGCGCGATGCATCGCGACGGTACTCTTGGATGATGGATATTCAAGGAATAAATTAAATTGGGGCGGATTTAAGTATCCGCCTTTTTTTTCTTCATGCCTTTGTGTGAGGTTTTAACATCTTGCGATTCACGCCCATATTTTCATTTCCGTTTTATCCTAAAACCCCTATATTTAAAGTTGAAAATAAGGAGTCATAAATGTTAGGTAAAAAAGCTGATCCGAAAGATCTGAAAAAAGCCTTGTTCTTAGAACGAGAAAATGCCTGGGATCATATCCCGGAAACACAAATGAAAGCACTAGAATCTTATATGAGCACTTATCGCTCATTTCTTGATTATGGAAAAACCGAACGAGAATCTGCTGATACAGCCATAGAAATACTGGAAAAAGCAGGGTATGTTGATATTCGAAAAACTAAAGATACAAAAAAGATCTATTACAATCACATGGGTCGCGCTGTTGCAGTTTTTCGTCAGGGCAAAGGTCCCATTGACAAGAATTTGCGTATTCTCGTAGCACATATTGATTCTCCAAGACTGGATCTTAAACAGTATCCGCTCTATGAAGATGAAGAAATTGCCATGCTAAAAACTCACTACTATGGCGGAATTAAAAAATATCAGTGGGTCTCACGTCCTTTAGCCTTACATGGCGCAATTGCCTTCCCCGATGGTACAGTAAACACGATCGTGATCGGTGAAGATGATGATGATCCGGTCTTTACTATTTCTGATCTTCTACCGCATCTTGCCGGTAAAGTTCAAATGGATAAAAAAGCCAACGAATTTATTCCGGCTGAGAAATTGAACATTATTGTGGGTGGTAAACCTTTCAGTGATGATAAAGAAGTTAAAGATAGAGTTAAACTTCATGTGCTGTCATTACTTAATGAAACATACGGTATTACCGAACATGATTTCATTTCAGCCGATCTTGAGATCGTCCCTGCCGGGAAAAGCCGTGATGTCGGTTTGGATCGTGCTTTTATTGGGGGATACGGTCAAGATGACCGCGTTTGTTCCTACGCTTCCTTGCGTGCGGTTATTGATGCTGAAGACCCTGAAGTATCATCTTTGATCCTTCTTCTTGATAAGGAAGAGATCGGTTCTGAGGGTGCCGCGGGTGCAAATACCGTGATCGCTGAACTGGTACTTGGATATATTCTTGCTCGTCATGGATTGGATCAGTCAGCTGTGATCCGTCGCTTGCTGGCGAATGCACAATGCTTATCTGCAGATGTTAATGCAGGCGTGCATCCCGATTGGAAAGAAGTTCACGACCTTCGTAATGCAGGTTATATGAACGGTGGACTTGTAATGTCGAAATTCACCGGTGTTCGCGGAAAAGGCGGCTCCAATGAAGCTTCGGCAGAATATGTCGCACGCTTAAGAAATCTATTTGACAAAAACGGTATTATTTGGCGGGTTGCGGAATTGGGCAAGACCGATGAAGGCGGTGGCGGGACTATTGCAAAATTCATGTCTTATTATTGCATGAATGTTATTGATGCCGGTGTGCCTGTTCTTGATATGCACTCTCCTTTTGAGATCACTTCTAAAGCTGACATTTGGATGATGTATCAGGCTTTCCGCGCCTTTTTAGAGGACTAAAGTATGAAAAAATTACTTATTACCGTGATGTTGCTATTTTCAACATTCATTTATGCTGATATTTATGTAAAGGGAGTTGAACTAAATTCAACAGAAGCACACTACATAAAAGTAGAGATCGAATATAACTTGGGTAAAACATTAGCTTATATTGATTACGGACAAGATGAGCCTTTTCGCCATCGGAAAATAACTGATGAAAACAATGAAAAGCGTTATTTTATGTCAGTTGCCGATGTGTTGAATACCTTTTATGAAAATGGCTGGAAAATTGAAGAAGTGTTTATCGTTCCTTCAGGTGGAAGTGATGACGGCTCAATTTCTGGTACAAGCTATTATATTTTGGAACGCATGATAACTAAATAGAAAGGACAGAACAATGAAGTATTTTAACATGACAGTTGTTCTTTTTCTTGCAGTACTTGCAGGGTGCTCAGCACCCTCGGCCGATATTACCATTTTACACTGGAATGATTTTCACGCCCATAATACAACTTGGGTACCTACCAGTTATAATAATGACAA
>Ga0307991_1002680_pt1 | contig 11921 bp, 12 predicted proteins | sample EllFjometagen131_FD_203146 | JGI IMG/M metagenome (GOLD analysis project Ga0307991, IMG submission 203146) | Marine microbial communities from Ellis Fjord, Antarctic Ocean - #131 | ecosystem: Environmental > Aquatic > Marine > Unclassified | place: Southern Ocean | collected 2014-10-08 | reverse complement strand
AGGAGCAAAACGGATGCAGGGTTCAATCAAGCAAATAAGACGTCTGGCGAAGCGCATCGAGTCCAGGGCCAAAGGGGCTGATCAGGATAAACGGACTCAAAAAATACAGGCCATGCTCGATAAAAAAGACAATGAGGAAATTCCTCGAAATATTTTAATTAAGTATTACAATTCTGAGGAGTTGAAGCCGTACCAGGCCGAGCTTATTAAAATGCAGCGTCATTTAGAAAAAACCGGGAAAAAAATGGTTGTTCTTTTTGACGGCAGGGACGCCTCCGGAAAAGGCGGTACCATCCGCAGGGTGACACGCTATATGAACGAAAAGAGATCTCGCGTGGTGGCACTGGGGAAGCCAAGCGAACATCAAAAAACAGAACTCCATATCAAACGATATGTCGAGCATTTCCCTCGTGCCGGAGAGATCGTCCTGTTTGACAGAAGCTGGTATAACAGGGCACTGGTGGAACCGGTAATGGGCTTTTGTACCGAGAGACAATATCGGCGATTTTTGAAAAAAGTAATTTCTTATGAACAAAATTTTTTCGGAGAAGAAAACAAAACGATTCTGTTGAAGCTCTATTTTTCCGTAAGCAAAGAAGAACAGGCGAGACGATTTGAACGTCGAAAAAATGATCCCTTAAGACAGTGGAAACTTTCCGAGGTGGATTTGCAGGCACAGAAATTATGGCAGGAATTTTCCGTAAAAAAATTTAATTTATTAAAAAAGACACATGCACCCATATCGCCCTGGTTCATTGTACGGTCGAATGATAAACACCGGGCGCGTAGAGAAACCATGAAACTGATTCTCAACTCCGTGGCATACAGAGGCAGGAGCCGAAAACTTAATTTCAAGACGGAGCCGGGAATCGTTATCTCCGGCAACCGGGAATTACGGTTAATGAAAAATCAGAAGAAAAAATACGGTGAGTATCTGGCGTGATCCATTGAAAATAACGAAATAATAAGCACAAGGGGGGAAAATGGGGAAAAATCATAAAAAAAAGAGGGAAACCGGTAAAAAGGCTGATGCCGTAACACCCGAAAAGAACAATATTATTGAATTGAAAGATGCGGCGGAAGAAAAGGAAAAGAAAAAAAAGAAAAAAAAATTATCAGAACACACGGCCTTTAAAAATATCAATAAAAAGAACGAAAAAAATCGTCGGGCAGTGTATGTGAAAAAATTTACATTGCGCTATGAAGAAGAACTGCACAGGCTTCAGATTGAACTTTTGAAGATGCAAAAACAGGTCTTAAAAGATGGCTTACGTTTATTAATGCTGTTTGAGGGGCGGGATGCCGCCGGAAAAGGGGGGACGATCAAAAGGATTACGGAACACCTGAATCCACGCGGAACACGCGTAGTCGCCCTGCTCACCCCCAGCAATACGGAACGGACCCAATGGTATTTTCAAAGATACATGCAGCATCTTCCATCGGCAGGTGAAATTGTTCTGTTCGACCGGAGTTGGTACAATCGGGCCATGGTTGAACCGGTCATGGACTTCTGTACGGATGAGCAAAACAAGCGTTTTTTGAAAGATGTACCCATGCTGGAAGAGATGCTGGTAAAGGACGGCATCAAATTGTTCAAATTTTTCTTTTCGGTAACCAAAGACGAACAGCTTCACCGATTTGATGCGAGGGAAACAGATCCTTTGAAGCAGTATAAGATTTCCCCTGTCGATAAAATGGCCCAGGAGATGTGGGATGACTACACCGTGAGAAAGTTCCAGATGCTGAATGAAACCAATAGAACCCTTTCGCCATGGAGCATCATCCGTTCGGACAACAAAAAACTGGCGAGGCTCAACTGTATCAAGCAGATTTTATCCCAAATTAATTATAAAGATAAGATCGCAGATAAAGAACTCGAAATCGACACGAAAGTACTCATCTCAGGAATCGATGAAATCAGGCTCATGGAGGATGGATTACTGTCATCCATGCAATTACCCGGATAATTGACAGATAAATATACAAATTAAAGGTTAAGTATCTTGTCTACCAACAAAAGGAGGAGAAGATGCCAGTTAAAGTCATTATCAAAAGAAAGATACATATCAGCAATCCAAAAGAAATTCTTCCGCTGATTGCAATATTACGATCAAAGGCAAAAGAGCAACCCGGTTACATTGACGGTCGAACATGGAAAAATATCGACGACCCGGATCATTATATGGTGATCAGTACATGGGAGACCCATAATGACTGGACAAAATGGTTTCAGAGCAAGGAAAGAAGAAAAATTCAAGGCACCATAGATTCCATGATCGGGGAAAGAACCTTTTACGATGTCTATGAACCGGTGAGCTGATAGATCGAATGTGGAAGGGTGCTTCCCGGGATGTTATCTGGCCGTTGGTTAATGGTTTTAATCAGCTAACTGGGGCCATACTCTCCTTGGACAGCTTGCCGACGATCGTCCCGGGGGCGTGAAACAACCGGACGGCCCACCCTGGCGGGTGCCACGGGACAATACGTCAGGATGGACCTGCCCGGCGTCAACTTACTTCTTTTTTTTCTTTTTCTTTTTTTCTTTTTTTTCAGCCTTGACCTTTACATCTTTGTCCTTTTTCTTTTCTTTTGCCTTTTTTTTCTTCGCCATTGCATTCTCCTTTCTTTATGGGTGTTTTTTGGGAAACTCAAAAAATTTTAGCTCCCCGGAACTCGCTTCTATCTTTGACCATGCGGGTATATCAAAACCCACACAAAAAACGCCGCTGGTGGGGATATTGCTGACGGGATAATTGCCTATCGTATTGGCCAGTAAAGTCAATTCCGGATTGTGACCCACCAGCATCGCCGCCTTTATGCCGTCATCAAAGTCTGCTATGATACGCATGAGATCCGTCTCGCTCGAATCATAAATCGATTCATCATATTGAATTTTTTTGAGAGGATAATGAATCTTATCGGCAATTATCCGCGCTGTCATTGCCGCCCTGTTGGCAGGGCTGGAAATGATGAAATCGGGATTGGCTTTTAATTGACGAAGGATCTGCCCCATCAGCGGTGCATTCTTTCGGCCCCGCTTGTTCAGAGGCCGTTCGAAATCATCCAGTCTTGGATATTTCCAGCTTGATTTGGCGTGTCTGACCAGAAAAAGTGTTTTCATTGATTTAATTTATACACATTTATCACTTATCGAAAAATGGAACATACAAGAGCGGCTCGTTGAATAAATGGTGATGTAACCTGAAGAAGTACGCCTATGCAAGCACTTTTTTTCCATCCTGTTCAAGAATAAAAAAATAAAACTTCCTCTAATTTATGCCATAAATCACCATATGCACGCGTTGCCGGCGATTTTGGGGCAAAAGCGGCAACCGGTTCACGGTAAATGCCCATTTTTTCAATCAGGGATAAATAGGGTATAATGACAGGTAAAACACCTTGAAAATTGCCGGCTATGTCGGTCATAAGATCATGGTGCACTTTTTTCCGTCCATCCACCATCGAAAAAAACAGGTAAATTCTACCCAAATCAAACTTTCTCTTGTTACAGAAAGATAATAACTGTTGATGGGTTCGAACAGACAACGGTGTCGGAATTAAAGGAACTAGTGTACAGTCAACCGTATTCAATATATTTTCGGCTAGGGTACTGATGCTGGCAGGACAGTCAAAAATGATAAGGTCGTATTCACTTTTAAAGGGCGCGATAATTTTTTTAAGGCGATTATTTGACCGCTTGAATCGGTTGAACGAAACATCCAGTTTGCGATGAGAGAAGTCTGCCGGCAAAAGGTCCAAATTTTCATAATCCGTGCCTTTCACGCTTTTGTAAACTTTTTTACCGCCCTTGAGAAAGCCCTGTACACCGGCTTTAATCCTGGGTTTTACCCGAAAATAGTAAGTGGCGGAACTTTGGGGGTCCAGATCACAAATCAAGGTTTTCATACCATTAGCGGCGGCAATGTAAGACAAATTCACCGCCGCAGCGGTTTTCCCCACACCGCCTTTGTTGCTATAGATTGCCAGGGTCTTCATGAAAGTGCCTTTTTTAGTTTCAAAACAAAGAGTTCGATAAAGAATTGTTGATTTTGGGGGGATGAAAAGTTGTTGAAAGTTTTGGGAAAATTTTTTCTGATGATCTGTTTTTTTGTATTCAGCTTTTCAATGAGGCTACCCATAGCGACAAGCGTATTTTTTGACTGCCGGCTGGTTAGCGGTAAATTTTGAGCCATGAATAAAAGGTATTCTTCCTGCACGCAGAGATCGTTGAAATCACCAAGGTTGTCCTGCAATTTTTTCAGTTGCCTAATTAAGCGTTCTATTTTTTTGCGGGGGTACAGACCGGAAAAAAATTCAATCAGGTATCGCAATTTCTTACATGTTATGCGAAGCCTGTGCAGCATCTCGTCTTCCGTGTTTTCAAGTATCCGGTTGCCTGATTTTAATGCACGCCGGTACTGCTTGTAAATTATTATAGAGGCAAGATCAATTATCGGAAGTCCTGCATTTTGTTCAGTTGCGGCCGCATGATACGGCACATTCAGGAAGGATTCCCAGTCCCGGATAATCCGCCTGTATCTATCGGTCTTTAAACTCGTAACGACTTTCCGAAAAGATTTTGAACGTTCTTTTTTTAAATAATCAAACAAAGGCTCGATGTCATCACGTAAAACAAGCGGAAGCATGGATTTGTAGGCGGCTTCATTGAGAAGATAGACATCCTGGTCCCGCAAATCATTGGAAAGTTTGCCGATAAAAGCAAAATCTCTTTTAAAGCGTTCAGTTGTCTCTTGGGGGAATACATTTTTAATCTGACCCAATGCCGATCGGGTCCTGCGGATGGCAATCCGAAAATCGTGCAAAAATTCCGTATCACGGTCGTGTTCAATAGCCACTTCATTGGTTTTTATTATTTGCAGCAAAAAACGCAAAATTGTTTTCGTTGCTTCATTGGCCGGCATCTCGGGATTCAGTGGAATGTTTAATTTTGCCGAGTAGCTACCTGGCTTTTGGCCCGTCACTTGCATTGCGATAGATAAAAGATCCGCGTTTCTTTCCAGCGTGAGACCGGATTCTTCGAGCCTCTTTGTGAGATTTTGCGAATATTTCAAGTAACCTTTTACAGGTTTCAACCACAGATATGCAGCGATTTCTTTTGGATTCCCCGCATTGGACAGATGTATCTTTTCGAAGAACAGTCTTGCCACGGTTTTTTCATCCTGGTTGAGGACCTGATAGAGCGTTAACCTGGAAGATAACACGACCAGTTCTATGAGTGCCCGCATGTTTATTATCGGCAATAAACGGTCTTTCAAACGACCTTTCGGGAAATCCTTTGCCAATACAGGCACAACCTTGATGTCGATGTTTTCTATCAGGCTGTTTTTGTAGAGTTTACGCAGGTACAACCGATTCCCGGACGTAAATAACACGAGTGATTTATTAAAAAGACGCCAGTCAAACGTGTCATAAAATGCATGCCGTTCCGTACCGTCTGATTGCTTTTTTATGGTATACTGCTGGGCTAATGCGCGGATAAGTTCCCGTTCGCTATGACCTCCGGATAAATTGAATTTCAAATTATTGCGCATGGAAAGACTCATTTTGCTGTCGATTGCCCGCCGATAAGATTGAATGAATCACCTGCCGAAAATATAAAAAAACAGAGCGGTCTCTCCCCCTCGCCTGAGCGAAAGCGATGGCGGCAGGAGCGATGCCACAAGTTTTCAATTCTCACTATTCAATAGTCACTCTGGTTAGTTCATTCCAAAATCAGGTGACGTGCCTTACATCATCAATTGAAATAACACCTACAAGCTTGCCATCCTCTATAACGGGCATATGGCGGATTTTTTTCTTGATCATCAGGGCCAGACATTTTTTCACTTTGGTATCCGGGCTCGTAGAGATAACGTCCGCGGTCATAATGGCGCTAACAAGGGTATCCTTCGAGGACCTGCCCCTGAGAATCACTTTCCGGGCGTAATCTCTTTCAGACATGATCCCTGCCATTTTCCCCTTTTCCAGCACCACAAGCGCCCCGATCTCCTTTTCGGCCATGGTCTTCAAGGCATCATACACTGTTGTGTCCGGAGACGCGGAATAGACATCATGACCCTTTTTGTCCAATAATTTATTGACCCGCATTTTCTCGCCCCCTCCCCTCCTTTTAATAAAACGGTTACATGCATCCCTCATGCCGGATCAAAAACAGTGCACATGTTGTTATTTTGCATGGCGACATCATGCGGCTATGGAATGTGCCGAATCATCGCCCCGGACTTCGGCCACCGATTTTGCCATCCGGTTAGCATGATAATAAATCCGTTTGAGCTTTTCAATGATTTCTATTTCAACACTGTAGGCTTCAAATTTTCCTGAATCTTCACTGGCCAATCGACGAACCTGATGTTCATCCGCCTGCTCAATTAAGCGATTCATATCTTCCTTCATCTGAATCACACGCAAGGCATACTCTTGGTCATCATCAACCACCGCCCGTATCGCCGCCTTCAAAGCATCGGACACAACCATGTGCACGGTGTTGATCACTTTCTGGGTCGCCTCGCTTATCTTGAAGCCTTTCTGGTTACGCTTTCGGCCCAGATCGACCATATGAACCTCGATAACGTCTCCGATATGTTCCAGGTCGTTTGTGCTTCCCATCAATTTCATGAGATTGCCTGTCTGCGACGCATTGAGATTTAATTTGCTGACATCTGCCAGATAATTGACGATATGCTTATGTAATACATCCACCTCCTCATCCATCTCCCGTACGGCCATCAGCGATTCCTTGCTTCCGTTCAATACGGCAGGCATCATGGCGGTGTTCATCACATCTACCCTTTTCCCCATCCGTTTGATTTCGTGGCGTGCTGCATCCAGGGCCAGACTCGGTGTATGAAACAGCATGTCGTTCAAATATTTGGGCTGGACCTCCGTGGTCTCGGGCAACGGTTTGTCAGGCACCAGCCGATAGACGATTCTGGCAAAATAGGAAACAAACGGGAGAAAAACAACAGCGCATGTAATATTGAAGATGGTGTGGGCATTGGCTATCTGACGGGGCAGCACGGCAGCGGCGGCCTGAAGCCCGGTGGCGCTTTCTGCGGCCGCAGGAGAAATGGCCACCACAAGCTTAACAAACGGCCCGATAAAGGGTAAAAATATGAGGACACCGACCACATTAAACAGCACATGCACCACCGACACCCGTAAAGCCTCCCGCGGTTTTCCGATAGATGCCAGAAAAGCCGTCACACACGTACCGATATTCGCACCGAATGAGAGGGCGATCCCCGCCTTTAATGAGATCAAACCCTGCATGGCCAGTACGATAATCACCCCGGTGGTTGCGGAGCTGGATTGGACCAGCGCCGTAAAGGTCGCCGCCACCAGAATACCCAGAATCGGGTTTGACATTTGGCTCATTAATTCTAGAAACGGTGTAAAGGATCTTAACGGTCGCATGGCATCACTCATAACGCCCATGCCGAAAAAAATCATGCCCAACCCCATGATCATATAGCCGTACTGCTGAATTTTCTCCTTTTTAGAAATAAACAGGAGCCCAAAACCCGTCGCCACCAGCAGCAAAGCATATTGGGTGACTTTGAACGCCACAATCTGAGCGGTAATGGTAGTACCGATATTGGATCCCATCACGATACCGATGGTTTGAGAAAGAGACATCAAACCTGCGGTTACAAAACCCACCAGCATCACTGTCGTCACTGAACTGGATTGGATAACGGCCGTGACAATCGCACCGGTGATCATGCCCATAATCCTGTTGCTGGACAGCATACCGAGAATGTCCTTCATCTTTTCTCCGGCAACATTTTTCAGGGCATCACTCATCCTTTCCATGCCGTATAAAAAAAGAGATAGCCCGCCAAGCAGCCCGATTATCAAAAAAAACCAGCTAAGTTCGCCTTTATCCGATCCGCCTCCGGCATGGGCTCCCGCCGGAGAAAACAAAAAATAAACACATAGTGTGATAAGCCCTATTTCCTTGACATGACGAGAGCAGGTCGGCTCCATATAACAATACCTCCTTTACGACGACCGGTTTTCAATTATTTTTTTCAGCGGATTTGACCACGATTACCGGGATTGTTGACAGTCTCACTACCCGTTCCGCCTTGGAACCTATCATGATTTTCGACAACCCGGTCCGCCCGTGGCTGCCCACAATGATCATGCCGGCCTTTTCCTTTTTCGCAACTTCTACAATACGCATGGCCGGCGTACCGACCACCAGCATGGGCACGGCGTTTTTGATCACTTTATCCGCAGGAAAGGCCTGGCGTAAATTTTCAAGAAATTCCGTCATCATCTCTTCGGCTGCCTCCTCCATGGAAGCAAGATACTTCTTTTTTTTCCCTTTTTGAACGTAAAACCCCGGCGCTTCCGCCGGATCATGGATAACATGGAGAACCAGCAGCTGTGCATCCAGCTTATCCGCCAAATTGCCGGCAAACAGCACTGCTTTTTTTGAAAACGAGGTAAAATCCACAGCGACCAGCAATATGTCCTTACTCTTTGTTTTCTTTGCCATCTATACGCCTCCTGACAGGGTTGTTACTGGGTATCAACTACGTAAATGATATATAAGAAGTCTTTTATTAGCGCGAAAAAACAAAAATGAAAATTGTGTGATGCCTGGGAAAAAGCAGCCGTATATTGTGCCGCCGCTTATGCGGCAATAAATTGAAATCAACTTCATACAATTATTCTTCAATATCGAATGAAGATCGTATTGTCAATATGGCTTTTTGCTCCAAATCGTCTAAACATAAGGGCTTTTAGACATAGCAGGCACGTTTGCCGCAATCCGAACTCCAGGGTGAGGTCACAACTTTCGAATTATTTATCACAAAAATTGCATTTAAAAAACAACGCATTAAAATTAATTATTTTGGCATTTACAACTTACAATACCCGTCCTGCAGTTTTGAAAGCGAATCTTTTGAAGGAGTCCGAACGTTTTATTTTATTAAAATTGGAAATTTTCCTCGCAATCAGAATTGCATGCTGATAATCCACATATCGACAACCGTCTCCAATTTCGTGGTTGAAAATTCTGGTAAGTCTTGTTTTGGGATTTCTGATTCTATCCGGGTTTGAAAATCTTGATATTCGGCTGACTGGATACGGATGCTTTAACGGTTTTAGCATGGCTGTTACCACACGGTTATCCGCAAGCAGCCATGCTTCCAGCTCTTCCCGAATGCACACCGGAAAGACTTTGCTTAAATCTACATTTTCAGCTTGCAAAGACCGAAAAATGGCTTGGCGGTCTTCATGCCGACAGGGGCGCATGCCTTTTTCACGCCAGGCCGGGTAAAGATCCCATACTATGATGACTTTTTCACACTCATCCAGCAAGACTTTAGCCACAGCCCCGCAATTTTCAACCAGTTTTTTCTTGTTGTCCAGCGTGCTTGGAATAAATTCAATCGCCGGATTAAGCATTTGAACCAGATAGCGACAAACCTGAACGTCCGGCCCATCAGGACCACACTCGAAAATAAATCCTATCTTCATACCTTAGCTCCGCTTCAGCTTTCCCATGGTGTACAGCTTACCCGGTGAGAACTTTTCAGACCATTCTTCAAGTGATTTTTGTGAGGCAGGTCTTGTGAATACCGGCGACCCGGAAGTATCTCTTTCCACAACAACAAGCTGGGGCAGGTTTAAGTATTTATTCATATTTAAATTTATAAGCCAAACTTATTTGATGAATATTATTCAACCATATTGCCAAAACTGCCCACACCCCGGAAAAAGTTTTCCCTGCTGAATCTGTGTCGATCAATAAGGAGAGGGAAACTCCCATCTCGCCTGTATCCAACTCGATATGCACGGGATCGGGGTTTGTAGAACAGGGCAACAGTCCATAAAATGAACCTGCACGAACCTGAGATTTATGACGACATAGAAAATATCGCGCATATCATCGCGCTGATGTATCGTTACCACAAAACAGGGGTTGTTGTTTTTCGTTGCACAGCTAAAAACCTTGACAAACGGCAAAATACAAGTATTTTATAATCACGCTTGTTAAAACACGATAACATATAGAGAAATATAATATCCCGGTTATCCATAAAGCTAAAGTGACATTGCGTTATACATTTAAGAATACAGACAATTTGTCGGGATAAGCCTTTTAGGCTAAAACTGTTATAAATTCAGTTGATTAGACAATTATTACTTTAGTGAAATGCATAACGATATAAAATATTTTTGGTTTTTTTGTTATCGTAAAAAATAATCCGCTTACATATATTAAAAATTTTTATTGATCAGGGTTCTTTACCCTTAATCTTGGAGGTTGATATGCCCGTAGCCGGAAAAAAATATTTTTTTATCAGTTCTTTGGCAAAAGGACTTAAAGTATTGGAACTTCTATCTGAAAACGAAACGATGACGGTCACAGGTGTTGCCGAATCTTTAGGAATCAACCGGGCAAGCAGCCACCGGTTTTTGGCCACCTTGAGAGAGCTCGGATACGTGGAAAAGGATGAAAACGCCAAATATAGCCTATCATTCAAGCTCATGGAACTGGGCGTGCGAGTTTTGGGGCGGTTTGAAATCCGGGATATCGCCCGCCCTTTTTTAAAGGGACTCTCCACCAGTTTTAATGAAACCATCAATCTAGGGTTTTTCAACGGGAAAAAAATAGTCCACATCGACAAGATCGATAGCCTTGAACTTTTAAGGATCGACGCTTCTCTGGGGACATCTGCCCCGGCCTACAGTACTGCCATTGGCAAGAGCATTCTGGCCCATTTATCAAAAAAACAACTTGAAGACTATTTTGCAAACACAGAACTCAGGCCCTTGACACCGAATACAGTCACCTCGAAAGATCTTTTGTTGAAGGAACTGGCGAGCATCAGGGGGCACGGTTGTGCCATCGATGATGAAGAGTTTGTTGCCGGCCTGCGATGCATCGGAGCACCTGTTTTCGACTACACCGGCAAGGTTAACTATGCAATCAGTGTTTCCGGTCCGGCGGTGCGGATGGGCAACAAACGGGTAGAAGAAATACAGCACAAGCTGATAGACGTTTGCCAACGTCTATCAAAACGCTTGGGTAATATATCGGGTTAAATGTTCCTATCTGTCAAAAAACCAACGCCTTCCCCTTCACCGAATCCACTGTAAGACGCCACCCAATCTCAATCCTCCGATGCTCGCATCCCTGCTGATCATCCGACCCCCAGTGGCTTAACCAGAAAACCTGCAAGTGTCCCTCCATTCCACAATCATTTACAAGAAGCCAACATGTAAAAAAAACTTTTTGTCTAAAATTTGAAGACAGTATTCTCTTTATGTGTGAAACTATCTTTAAGTTTTTATTAAAAATTTTATTTCGGGTAAATTAAAATACAATATCTAATCCATTATTACCAATCTATTCAATATTTTATATAATACCGTAAATAAAATGCAAAAAATTTTACTTGACAACGATGCGCGTAAGAATATATTTATAAATCACGTATAATAAATAAATGTCACGTATAAAGAAATGTCTACCTGGTTGGGGATATGGCATTAAGCTGGGTTAAACCCGCCGGGGTCATAATAACAGCGAACAGAGAGTCATTGGGAGATTTCATGCCGGCCTCGGGGAAAAAATATTTTCTAATCAGTTCGTTAGCAAAGGGTTTGAAAATAATGGAACAGCTCGGTATGCAAAAAACCATGACCGTCACCAAACTGGCCGAGTCTATGGACATCAACCGCGCCAGCAGCCATCGATTCCTTTCCACCCTGAGAGCACTCGGCTACGCCGATAAGGATGAAAACAGCGGTTATTATTTAACCTTCAAGGTCATGGAACTTGGTACGAAACTGCTGAATGGGTTTGAAATCCGCCACGTGGCACGTCCTTTTTTGAAAGAATTTTCCGAAAAATTCAACGAAACCATAAATTTAGAATT